>Ga0206126_10000293_pt1 | contig 67746 bp, 55 predicted proteins | sample Helgoland_Spring_5_FD_148621 | JGI IMG/M metagenome (GOLD analysis project Ga0206126, IMG submission 148621) | Pelagic subsurface seawater microbial communities from Kabeltonne, Helgoland, North Sea - Helgoland_Spring_Bloom_20160412_1 | ecosystem: Environmental > Aquatic > Marine > Epipelagic ...
GGTTTAAAAAAGTACGTGAAGAACTCAATCATACCCAGCAATACTTTGCTGAAATTTTAGGTATTGGTGCTACCACAGCAGATATAGAACGCGGTAAAACCAAATTATCTGGGAAGGTAGTTATGGAACTTTTACGTCAATTTAATATTAACCCTTTGTGGTTGTTTGGAGAAAGCTATAACAAAATTGTTAATATTAATGGAGGTGATGTAAGTCCTAAAGTGATCACCCTAGATGTAGATCAAAATGACACTATTGCTCTAGTAAATCAAAAAGCAGCAGCAGGGTATCCTCATAATGTTCAAGATGTAGAATGGTATGAAACATTACCAGCATTTAATATACCCCTTCCCCAATACAGAAATGCAACCTATAGAGGTTTTCAAGTTGAGGGAGATAGCATGTTGCCAAACATAAGGCCTAATGAATGGGTTCTTGGTAAAGCGGTTCCTAGCATTACAGAGGCAAGTGATAGTAAAATTTATATTGTAGTGCTTCATGACTCTGTTTTGGTGAAAAAGTTGCAAAAAGTACCAAGTGCGCCAGATCGGGTTCGGTTAATTTCATTAAACCCAGAATACATTCCAATAGAAGTTGCTGTTAAAAACATTCAAGAGCTTTGGCTTGTCAACAGCAAACTTACCTTTGGTATTGATGAGCCAAATGAGAGTTCTTTGCTCCGGGAGTTACAACAATCTATGGAAGAGTTGAAGGGGCAAATTAACAGTTTAAATGCCTAAGATTTCTTGCCATGAGCTTTGAGCACCTTTATTCTTTTCTTGCCTCCCTTGGGCAAAACAACTCCAAAGATTGGATGGACACCAATCGAAAGCAATACCATAGGGTTCGAGATTTTTATATAGCTTGGCTAGATACCATGAATCAAGAGTTAGCAGCAATTGATACAGACTATTTTGATACACCCGGTAAAAAAGCCATTAACCGTATTAACAACAATTTGATGTTTCAGCCCCTGAAGCCGGTGTATAAAAATCATTTTGGTGCTGGTTTAGATCAAATCACTAAACAAGGAGATTTTTATATACAAATTGGTATCGAAGAGAATTTTATTGGTGGAGGATATTGGCACCCTAGTTCAAAAGTGTTAAAAAGTATAAGAGAGGCTATTGATTATAACGGCCAGGAGCTAACAGCCATTTTAAACAAAGAGTCTTTTAAAAAAACTTTTGGAGATTTAGTGCCAGGGGAGTGTTTAAAAAATGCTCCAAAGGGCTACCACAAAAATCATCAGTACATTAAACTTTTAAAAAGAAAGTCATTTGCCGCAGGAAAGACATTTACAAAACAAGAGGTTTTGGCGCCAGATTTTAATCAAAGAGTGATTGCACTTTATATGGAGTTACTGCCTTTTAGAAGGTATTTAAACAATGCTGTAACCGTATAGCGACTACCCTAGTTTATGAATTTCTAGATACTTTGCTATGGTGTTAGTTGCCCCCGTATTACTGTCAACAAAATGTCCGCATATCATTCCTGTTTTATTTCTAAAATTTGAATCTTCTACTAATTTGCTGAGTATGGTTTTGCACTGGGTACTATTTTCAACAGAAAACAATCCAGCTAGTGATCTTAGTTTTACAGCTTCTGGGAAATTGTTGTAATTTTTGCCAATTACAATAGGAACTCCAAAAGTTGCAGGCTCTAATATGTTGTGTAGTCCTTTTGTTCCAGCACCGCCTCCAACATACACAATATCAGCATAGTGGTATATTTTGGCTAGTAAACCAATAGTATCAACAATAAATACCTGCGCCCTATCAATGTTTTTAGTGTTTCCCTTTGCGATGGTTTGAGAGTACAAAACGGTTTGCGTATTAATTTTGTTTTTCAATACCGAAACTTTACCTGCATCTATGGCGTGAGGGGCAATGATAAACTTCACGTTTTTTGGTGCTTGGTTTATGTACTCAAGGAGCACGTCTTGGTCTTCTTCCCAAGTACTCCCGCAAACAATGCACAGATCATTTTTTTTAAACCGTGCTATAAAATCTAAGGTGTTATCCATCTCAATTTGACGGGATACTCTGTCAAATCTAGTATCTCCACTAACTATTGTATTGGTGAAACCTATGGATTCTAGTAATTCTTTTGAAGTGTTGTCTTGTAAAAAAAAGTGATCAAAGCTAGCCAGTGCTTTGCGCATAAAGCCTGCGTAGGGCTTAAAAAATAGTTGCTCTTTCCTGAAAACACCAGAAATTAAAAGTGTCTTTATATTTTGCTGCTTTAACTCTGTTAAGAAATTAGGCCAAAATTCATATTTCACAAAAAATACTAGGGAAGGACGTATCATTTGTATGAACTTTTTTGCGTTTCTTTTGGTGTCCATAGGTAAGTACACTACTACATCTGCCAGCGATGTGTTTTTTTTGTTTTCATAGCCCGAGGGAGAAAAAAAACTCACAACAATTTTGTGATTTGGGTGTGATGTTTTTAGTGATTCGATGACAGGAACTCCTTGTTCAAATTCACCCAAGGAAGCGCAATGAAACCAAATCGTTTTGTCTTGTGGGGAAATACCCCGCGCTATTATCTGGAAGGTTTGTTTTCTGCCTGCCATAAATAGTTTAATTTTTTTACTCAAATGCTGCACAATAGATAAGATACCTATTGAGATATAAAGCAGTATGTTGTAAAATAAACTCATGTGTGTAAAAGTACAAAATTGAAGTTTTACAATATACCTGGGTTATGGATATTACAAATCTTTACTTCATTTACTCAAGTAGGAGTGTTGTATTGGCTTTAATACCATGTAATTTTGTACTTTTACAGTATCAATATCTAGTGCATCAAGCTATTCTAGTTTGCGGTTTCTGGCAAGAAATTAATTAACTCCAAAATAAGAAACATTGTATATGAAAAAAATACAAATGGTAGATCTAAAAGGTCAATATGCCGCTATAAAAGAAAGGGTAAACACATCTATAGAGGAGGTTATAAATACTACAGCATTTATTAACGGGCCACAGGTACATGCATTTCAAAAAGAACTAGAAACCTATCTTGGAGTAAAACACGTAATACCTTGCGGCAATGGTACAGATGCGCTGCAAGTAGCTATGATGGGCTTAAATTTGCAGCCCGGCGATGAAATTATTACTGCAGATTTTACATTTGCAGCCACTGTTGAGGTTATTGCTTTATTGAAGCTTACTCCTGTTTTGGTGGATGTAGATCCTATTAATTTTAATATTGATATCGCTGCTATTGAAAAAGCAATCACTCCTAAAACCAAAGCAATAATTCCAGTACATCTATTTGGTTTGGCTGCTAATATGGATCAGGTTATGGCCCTAGCAACAAAACACAACCTTTATGTAATCGAGGATAATGCACAAGGTATTGGAGCTACCTATACCTCAAAAACAGGTCAGAAAAAAATGACCGGTGGCATTGGTCATGTTGGTTCTACTTCTTTTTTCCCTTCAAAGAACCTGGGTTGCTACGGAGATGGTGGAGCAATTTTCACCAATGATGATGATTTAGCACATGTAATTAGAGGGATTGTTAACCATGGTATGTACAAAAGATATCATCATGATGTTGTTGGTGTTAATTCAAGACTAGACTCTATACAAGCCGCGGTCCTTAGAGCAAAATTACCAAAGCTTGACCTTTACAATACAACGAGAAGAAATACAGCTAGAAAATACACAAAGGCCTTTGCGGGAATTCAAAATATAATAACGCCAACAGGATTTTGTGATACTTCTTCCTCTATTTGCGACACCTGTGATTGTCATGTATTTCACCAATACACATTACAGGTTAAAAATATAGACAGAGATGCATTAGTAGCTCATTTAAATGCCAATGATATCCCTTGTGGGGTATACTATCCAATTCCGTTGCATCTCCAAAAAGCATACGCAGACACCAGATATAAAGAGACAGACTTTACTGTAACAAACACTCTGGTAAAAGAGGTAATATCCTTGCCCATGCACACAGAACTAGACGATGAGCAAATTGCTTTTATCACCAAAACCGTAATTGATTTTATTTCTCAGTAGTTTTGTACAAGCAAACAAAAAAGAGACTGCCCACAAGCAGTCTCTTTTTATATATAATTGTAAAGATTAAATTTCTCCTTTTGATGTCTCTACACCTCTATCTATTTTGCGCATCAAACCTTGTAAAACATTACCTGGTCCTATTTCTGTAAAATGAGTGGCCCCATCTGCGATCATATTCTGCATACTTTGTGTCCATTTAACAGGAGCTGTTAATTGTGCAATCAAGTTTTTTTGAATCTCTGAGGCATCTGTAACCCCTGTTGTAGGTACGTTTTGGTAAATGGGGCAGCTTGGGTTTGCAAAATGGGTAGCTTCTATGGCAGCGGCTAATTCTTCTCTTGCAGGCTCCATAAGTGGGCTATGAAATGCACCACCAACAGGTAGTAATAAGGCGCGTCTTGCTCCTGCTTGTTTTAAAGCTTCACAAGCATTATTAACCGCCTCTATCTCTCCACTAATAACCAATTGTCCTGGGCAGTTGTAGTTAGCAGCAACAACAATTCCAGATTGCATACCACAAATATCTTCTACAACAGTATTTTCCAGACCAAGAACAGCCGCCATTGTTGAAGGTGCTGCTTCACATGCTTTTTGCATTGCCAGTGCTCTTTTGTATACCAATAATAATCCATCAGTAAAGGCTAATGTTTTGTTTGCAACAAGTGCAGATATTTCACCCAAAGAATGGCCAGCTACCATATCTGGAGCAAAATCAGCTCCCATAACCTCTGCAGTGATAGTAGAGTGTAAGAAAATCGCTGGTTGGGTTACTTTTGTTTGTTTGAGCTGCTCTGAGGTTCCCTCAAACATAACTTTAGTGATTTCAAAACCAAGGGTTTGGTTTGCTTTTTCAAAAAGCGCTTTTGCACTTGCAGAGTTTTGGTACAATTCAAGACCCATTCCTGAATATTGAGCACCCTGTCCTGGAAATATATATGCTTTCATAGTCTGTTTTTTTTATTTGCTTTAAAAATAAGATTATTATTTATGATAATTTGACACGAGTTTTTAGATGCGATCCCAAGTCTGGTAGGTAAACTTATGTAGATGTCTTTCATCTATATCATGATGTATTTCTGAGGTTTTTTGCCAACGGCTTGTGTCAATTTCTGGAAAAAAAGTATCTGCTTCAAATCTATCATGAACTCTAGTGAGTTCTATCCTGTCTGCAACCTCCATAGATAAATTATAAATCTCTCCACCACCAATAATAAACACCGTTTTTTGCCCAGTAGTTTTTAACAAAGCTTGGTCTAAAGAATGAACTACAATAATGTTTTGTTCTTGATCTGGCGAAACTTTTGGACAGTAGGTAGTATCTCTTGTGATAATTATATGTGTTCTGTTGGGCAAGGGCTTAGGAAAAGATTCAAAAGTTTTACGCCCCATGATAATGTAGTGTCCTGTTGTTAGGGCCTTAAAGCGTTTAAAATCGTCGGGTAAATGCCAAATTAAATCATTGTCTTTACCAAGTTCATTTTTTTGGCCAGCCGCCGCTATTATTGTGATCATATATTTTATTCAGGGAGTGATGGTGATTATATTCTATTTTAATTTTATCAAAAATAAAGCTTTATTAATGTGATATGTAAGGGTAAAAATACCTAATTTAAAATACCTATCCTATCTCTTTTTTACAAGATTTAAACTTTCTTAGGGTATCGTTTTATTTCAAATTCACTAGCCGTGATTTAACTTTTGATGTATAAATATCAATATATTTGTATTAAATTAAAACACACATTTCATAAATGAAAATTCTAGTTACAGGCGGTTTAGGTTTTATTGGCTCTCATGTAGTTGTGAGATTACAGGAAGAAGGTTTTGATGTTGTTATTATAGACAATTTATCAAACTCAGACATTAAAGTGTTGGATGGTATTGTTGCTATTACCGGTATTACCCCAGCATTTGAACAGTTAGATTTAAGAGAAAAATCTGCAGTATCTAATTTTTTCAATACGTATGATGATATTGGGGGAGTAATCCATTTTGCTGCATCTAAGGCTGTTGGAGAGAGTGTAGAGAATCCCTTATTGTATTATGAAAACAATATTGGCACCCTTGTATATCTATTACAAGAGTTACAGAAAAAAGAGCAGGCTTCTTTTATTTTCAGTTCCTCTTGTACTGTGTATGGGCAAGCAGATCAAATGCCAATTACCGAGATGGCCGCTATAAAAAAAGCAGAATCTCCCTACGGAAACACCAAACAAATTGGAGAGGAAATTATACAAGATACCTGCAGAGTGAGCCCAAATATTAACGCTACAGCACTGCGTTACTTCAATCCCATTGGAGCGCATCAAAGTGCCCTTATTGGAGAGTTGCCTATCGGGGTGCCTCAAAATTTGGTGCCTTACATAACACAAACAGCAACAGGTCAACGGGAGCAGTTATCTGTTTTTGGTGATAATTATCCAACTCCAGATGGTACTGCCATTAGAGATTATATTCATGTGGTAGATTTAGCACAAGCACATGTTACTGCCCTAAAAAAATTACTAAAAAACGAACAAGCAACTAACTTTGATTTTTATAATGTTGGGACAGGAAAAGGATCTTCTGTCTTGGAGGTTATTACCGCTTTTGAAACTGTCACAGGAAAAAAATTAAACTATAAAATTGTAGACAAGCGAGAGGGAGATGTCACACAGGCTTTTGCAGATACCACCAAGGCAAATAATGTGCTAGGTTGGAAGGCCGAGCACACACTAGAGCAGGCCTTATTGTCTGCCTGGAATTGGGAACAAAAGCAATAATCATAGGGCAGTATATTTTGGACCCCTTGGTTGAAATATTTATCTACACCCAAGAGGGAGGTCTGAGTTTTTTGTAGCTATCTTTGCTACATGGAAAATACACCACATAAAGCAGGTTTTGTAAATATCATTGGTAATCCCAATGTGGGTAAGAGTACCCTTATGAATGCTTTTGTTGGAGAACGCCTCTCTATTATTACCTCTAAGGCACAAACCACGCGCCACAGAATTTTAGGAATTGTAAATGGAGATGATTTCCAGATGTTGCTCAGTGATACACCGGGTATTATAAAGCCCGCATACCAACTCCAAGAGAGTATGATGGACTTTGTAAAATCTGCTTTTGATGATGCAGATGTCTTATTGTACATCGTAGAACTGGGTGAAAAAGAATTAAAAGATGAAGCTTTCTTTAGTAAAATCACAAATAGTAAAATCCCTGTTTTACTACTTATAAATAAGATAGATAAAGGGGATGAGACTTTGCTTAAAGAGGCTATGAACCTTTGGCAAGAAAAAGTGCCCAACGCAGAAATATTTGCAATATCTGCCTTAGAAAACTTTGGAGTTTCAGAAGTTTTTAAACGCATTATAGACTTACTGCCCCAATCACCAGCATTTTACCCCAAAGACCAATTAACAGACAAGCCAGAGCGGTTTTTTGTAAACGAGACCATCAGAGAAAAAATACTGATGCACTACAAAAAAGAAATTCCATACAGCGTCGAGATAGAGACTGAAGAGTTTTTTGAAGACCAAGATATTATCAGAATACGGGCTGTAATAATGGTAGAGCGTGATTCTCAAAAAGGAATTATCATTGGCCATAAAGGTGAGGCTATAAAGCGTATTGGTGTTGAGTCTAGAAAAGATTTAGAAAAGTTTTTTGGAAAACAAATACATCTAGAAACTTATGTGAAAGTAAATAAAAACTGGCGTAATAATGACAGGCAGTTACGCAGGTTTGGTTATAACGGCTAGGAATTCTCAAACCACAAAATACCGAGAAAATAAAGACTCTGTACTTCCTGCCTAATATCAAATCTAAAAGAGTATTTTTGCAGACCAGAAAATTTCAGAAACTATGAGTATTGTTGCTATTGTAGGTCGTCCAAACGTAGGGAAGTCTACATTTTTTAATAGGTTAATACAACGTCGTGAGGCTATTGTAGATGCAGTGAGTGGTGTTACTAGAGATCGCCATTACGGAAAGAGTGACTGGAATGGTAAAGAGTTTTCCCTCATCGACACGGGTGGATATGTTGTTGGTAGTGATGATGTTTTTGAGGCCGAGATTGATAAGCAAGTGGAGCTGGCCATTGATGAGGCAGATGCTATTATTTTTATGGTGGAGGTAGAGAGTGGTGTAACAGGCATGGATGAAGATGTAGCGCAACTTCTAAGAAAAAGTAAAAAACCTGTTTTTCTTGCCATAAACAAAGTAGATAATTCAAAAAGAGCCCAAGATGCCGTAGAGTTTTATTCTCTTGGTTTTGAGCGTTTTTATACCATTTCAAGTATCAATGGAGGTGGCACTGGAGATTTACTTGATGATTTAGTTAAGGCACTTCCACAGGCCCTTGAAGAAACCGAAGAAACCCTTCCAAGATTTGCGGTAGTAGGACGTCCAAATGCTGGAAAATCTTCTTTTATCAATGCATTAATTGGAGAAGACAGATACATCGTAACAGACATTGCCGGTACAACACGTGATAGTATTGATACCAGGTACAAGCGTTTTGGTTTTGAGTTTAATTTGGTGGATACCGCTGGTATCCGTAAAAAGAGTAAAGTAAAAGAAGATCTAGAGTTTTACTCTGTAATGAGAAGCGTTAGAGCCATAGAGCATTGTGATGTTATTATCTTAGTGTTTGATGCCTCTCGTGGTTTTGATGGACAGGTACAAAACATATTTTGGCTTGCCCATAGAAACAACAAAGGAGTTGTTATTTTGGCCAATAAGTGGGATTTAATTGAGAAAGACAATCAAAGCGCTAAGGATTTTGAGAAGTATATAAAAAAACAATGTGAGCCCTACACTGATGTGCCCATTGTCTTTATGTCTGTGCTCAACAAGCAGCGCATTTACAAGGCCATTGAAACAGCTGTTGAGGTGTATGAAAACCGCACAAAAAAAATCAAAACAAGTACTCTTAATGATACCATGTTGCCTATCATACAACATACATCTCCGCCACAATACAAAGGGAAATACATTAAAATAAAGTATGTGACACAGTTGCCAACACCTTGGCCAAGCTTTGCTTTTTTTGCTAACTTACCTCAGTATGTAAAAGAACCATACAAACGCTTTTTAGAAAACCAACTACGTAAAGAGTTTGATTTTCATGGTGTACCAGTAACTGTTTTTATAAGAAAGAAATAACGCAATTGCATTAAGCTATACAATAAAAAAACCCTAACTTACTGGTTAGGGTTTTTTGTTGTTTAGAATCAATAAGCTAGTCTTTTAATAAACTTCTTGATATAACAATTTTTTGAATTTCACTGGTACCTTCATATATCTGAGTGATTTTGGCGTCACGCATCATTCTCTCTACATGATATTCTTTAACAAAACCATTACCACCATGAATTTGAACAGCCTCTACTGTAACCTCCATGGCAACCTTACTTGCTTTTAGTTTTGCCATAGCGCTTGACATGTCGTAGTTTTTTGAATTGTCTTTGTCCCAGGCAGATTTATACACCAAATAGCGTGCTGCTTCAATTTCAAGGTGCATGTCTGCAAGTTTAAATGCAATGGCTTGGTGGTTGCAAATTTCTGTACCAAATGATTTTCTAATTTTAGAGTAATCACGAGCCATTTCAAATGCTCCTGCTGCAATACCAAGAGCCTGTGCGGCAATACCAATGCGCCCTCCAGAGAGTGTTTTCATGGCAAACTTAAAGCCAAAGCCGTCTTTACCAATTCTATTTTCTTTTGGCACCTTTACATCATTAAAGTTTAATGTGTGAGTGTCACTACCCCTGATACCAAGTTTATCTTCTTTTGGGCCTATTTCAAAACCATCCCATGATTTTTCAACAATAAAAGCGTTGATGCCACGGTGTCCTTTTTCTTTGTCTGTTTGGGCAATTACTAAATAGTAATCTGCACTACCACCATTTGTAATCCAATTTTTCGTGCCGTTTAAAACATAATGATCACCTTTGTCTATGGCTGTTGTTTTTTGTGATGTTGCGTCACTACCCGCCTCTGGCTCACTTAAACAAAAAGCTCCTAATGCCTCTCCAGTAGCTAGTTTTGTTAAATATTTTTCCTTTTGTTGCTCGGTTCCGTATTGTTCTATACCATAGCACACCAATGAGTTATTTACAGAAACTATCACAGAACAGGAGGCATCTACCTTACTTAATTCTTCTACTACTATTGCATAGCTAAGAGTATCCATACCGCCACCGCCGTATTTTGGATCTACCATCATGCCCATAAAGCCAAGTTCCCCCATCTTTCTTACCTGCTCTTTTGGGAATTCTTGCTTGTTGTCACGTTCAACAACACCTGGAAGTAATTCTTGTTTTGCAAAATCACGAGCTGCCTCGCGTATCATTAAGTGTTCTTCTGATAGATTAAAATCCATATATTTTGTTTAAAATTCAATAGAATGATGTGTTTGTAAAGATAGTGCTAAAAACATAATTCTCAAAAGAGTAATTATTGCCAAATATGTAATTATTGTGTTTTTGCATTGCTAGTATAAAACTATGTTATTTTTGTTTTATTGCTATAATTAGGATCACCTTTATGGCCATAAATAAATTGTTGTCACCTTGGTTATCTATTGTCTTTTTTTTTGTGATATTTAAGGTATGAAAAAACAAAGTTATAAAGTGTTGGGTGTGATGAGTGGGACCTCACTTGATGGGGTAGATTTGGCACTTTGTTATTTTGATATGCAAGAAAGTATAACCTTTAAGATGCCCCTTGCAAAAACCATTGCATACTCAAACCATTGGAAGAGTAAATTACAAAGTGCAGTAGATTTCTCCTCTAAGGAGTTAACTCAACTTGATTTGGAGTATACCGAGTATTTGGGAGCTATTATTAAAACATTTATTACAGATAACAACATCAAAGATTTGGACGCTGTATGTAGTCACGGTCATACCGTTCTACATCAGCCAAATCAGGGAGTCACATTACAAATTGGAAATTTAGAACAGATATCAAAACAAATACAACAAACAGTTGTTTGTGATTTTAGAGTTCAGGATTTGCTTTTTGGGGGTCAAGGAGCTCCCCTTGTTCCAATTGGTGACAGACTTCTTTTTTCACAATACGACTATTGCCTGAACCTTGGAGGATTTGCTAATATCTCTAAAGTAAATGATGGGGTCTGTATTGCCTATGATATTTGTCCTGTTAATGTGGTGATGAATCACTATGCTCAAAAATTAGCAATGCCCTATGACTCTGGAGGTGAACTTGCGAGATCTGGTCAAATTTTACCTACCATACTTGAAAAATTACAGGTCTTACCTTTTTATAAACAGGCTTTTCCAAAATCCTTGGGTATAGAATGGGTGCATAGAGAAATAATGCCCATATTAGAAGCCTCTAAAGCAAAAGAAGAAGATATATTAAGAACCTGTGTTGCGCATTTTGCAAGCCAAATAGCACAGGAATTAGATGTTGGGAGTAGGGTGCTAGTTACAGGTGGGGGTGCATACAATCGTTTTTTTTTAGAGCAAATAAAAGCACTTATTGATGTTTCTTTGGTAGTGCCCAATGAAACACTCACAGAATTTAAGGAGGCTCTAATTTTTGGTCTTTTAGGAGTTTTAAAATTAAGAGATGAGGTAAATTGTTTGGCCAGTGTAACTGGGGCAAGTAAAGATCACAGCAGTGGGGTTGTTTTTGTACCTTGAATTTTAAGAAATAGGTAATCTTCTGTTATTTCTTAAAGTTTTCAAAATCTTAATTCAGTTCTCCTTCTTCAAAGTATCTTTGAAAAAAATCTACCTATAGCGCATGCCCGCATCCAAAGAAAAAAAACCAGACCAAGTGGTCTTTGATCAAACAACACAAAAGTATAGTGCTGCTATAACGCCCTATGCAACAAACTTGGGTGCCCCTGCTATTATTCCAGAAGATATCACTTCTTGGAAAAATGCTAATATCCACAAAGTAAACCATCAATTCAAATCTCAGTTTGATGACCTAAAGGCCTCTTATGATTTAATGATGGAGCAATTTGAATACAACAACCTTATATACAGCGCCAGTTTTAGCTTTGAACCTATTCTGGGCCAAGTATATTTTTTGTACAGAAAAGACAACAATGATGTTTGGCTCTCTTTAATTGCCCCCAATGAGTGTAATTGGGATTATGTAGGTACCTTTAGGCTCAATAGCGATAAGATGTGGGAACAAATTGAGCAAGAAAATAAAAATGTCTAAAAACACACACCTCTAGGGATTTCCTGTAGGTAATTTTTAAATTTCAGTACCAAAGAGATGTAAATTTTAAAGAAAATGAACTTATGGCACACCTCATTTTTTTATCTTTGTATAAGTATCAGAATGTGTTAGTATTGAGCAAATAAATTCAAATACATTGTCAATACATTTGTCGCTTTTAAATAGTACATAACTATTTTATCTAATCTATAAATATTTCTTCATGACACAGCTTTAGCTATGCTTTATTTTTTTCACAGTCCTTGTAGATTGCTCTTGTAAATCAAGAGATGTATCTTAAAAATAAAAAACAAGTTAAAAGCATAAACTATTATGAAAGAATTACTAAAAAAATACGAAGAAAAGCATCCTGAAATTGTTTTTCACTGGAGAGATTCACAAACAGAGGCAGAAGGCTGGACTGTCATTAATTCACTCCGTGGCGGCGCTGCTGGTGGAGGAACAAGAATGCGTATAGGTTTAAATGAAAATGAAGTGTTGTCATTGGCCAAAACCATGGAAGTTAAATTTACAGTGAGTGGTCCTGCCATTGGAGGTGCCAAATCTGGTATTAATTTTGACCCACAAGATCCTCGCAAAACAGGGGTTTTAGAACGCTGGTACAAAGCGGTATCACCGCTATTAAAATCATACTACGGCACTGGTGGAGATTTAAATGTAGATGAGATTCATGAGGTTATTCCAATTACAGAGCAAAGTGGTGTTTGGCATCCTCAGGAGGGAGTCTTTAACGGCCATTTTAACCCCTCACAAGCAGATAAAATAAATAGAATTGGGCAGTTGCGTCAGGGTGTTATTAAGGTAATTGAAAACACAAATTTTTCTCCAGATGTTTCAAAAAAATACACCATAGCAGACATGATTACTGGTTTTGGTGTTGCACAAGCAGTACGTCACTACTACGATATATACGGGGGAGATGTAAAGGGTAAAAAAGCAATAATTCAAGGATTCGGAAATGTAGGGGCTGCGGCCGCCTTTTACTTAGCCCAAATGGGAGCCAAAATTGTTGGTATTATAGACAGAGTAGGTGGAGTTATAAACCCAGATGGTTTTTCTTTTGAGCAAATTACCGAACTCTATCATAAAAAAGATGGAAATACTTTAGTGGCAGATAATATGCTGTCTTTTGAGCAAATGAATGAACAAATTTGGGCATTAGAGTGTGATGTTTTTGCTCCTTGCGCTGCTTCAAGATTGATTACTAAGGATCAAATTACTAGCTTAATTGAAAACGGGCTTGAGGTAATATCTTGTGGAGCAAATGTTCCTTTTGCAGATAAAGAAATTTTCTTTGGAAGTATCATGGAGTATACAGACCATCGTGTTTCTCTAATTCCTGATTTTATCAGTAATTGCGGAATGGCAAGAGTATTTGCCTACTTTATGGAAGGCAAAGTGCTGATGACCGACCAGGCAATTTTCAATGATACATCAAATGTTATTAAAAAAGCCATTGAAGATACATACACCGCTAATAATAGCAAAACGAATATTAGTAACACTGCTTTTGAAATTGCCTTAAAACAATTAGTTTAAAGTTTATATAGTTATTTATTTATGGAATCAATCATCATAGTACTATTTGTAATTGGTTATTTGTCAATTACCTTAGAGCATCCTCTACGATTAGATAAAACAGTTCCGGCTCTTCTAATGGCAGCACTTATTTGGGGTGTTTTGGCTGTAGGTTTTTATGCGGGTTGGTTTGATGTAATAGACACCTATGAAACTACCTTTAGTTTTGCCTCTGGAGGTGAACAAGCTGAGCATGGTTTTGAAAATACTCTGTTACATCATCTTGGGAAAACCGCAGAAATTCTAATTTTCTTAATAGGTGCTATGACCATTGTTGAGATTATTGACTTGCATCGCGGTTTTGAAGTCTTAAAAGCTGCAGTACAAACAAAAAGTAAAAAAAGGTTGTTATGGATTATTGGAATTTTAGCTTTTATTTTATCTGCTATCATTGATAACCTAACGGCCACAATTGTACTGGTTACTTTACTACGTAAATTAATTATACAGCGTGAGGAGCGGTTGTGGTTTGCGGCTATGGTTGTGATAGCGGCAAATGCAGGGGGTGCATGGTCTCCCATTGGAGATGTGACCACTACCATGTTATGGATTGCAAAAAATGTAACTGCTTTGGGGCTTATAGAGTATGTAGTGATACCTTCTGTAATATGTTTTATTGTTCCCTTTTTTATCGCGTCTTTTTTACCTGCCTTTAGGGGTGAAATCCAAGTTGCCCCCGATAAAGGAATACCTAATGAAAGACTCCTAAGTAGCAAGAAGATGCTCTTTCTTGGTCTTGGTATGATTGTATCTGTACCTATTTTTAAAACGCTCACTCATTTGCCTCCATATATTGGCATGATGTTGGCCCTGGGTGTTGTTTGGCTAGTTTCAGAATACATCCATCCAGAAGAAGACTTTAGTAAAGAAAGACGTCATCTATATTCTGCCCACAAAGCATTATCTCGTATCGAAATTTCAAGTATATTATTTTTCTTAGGAATTTTGATGGCTGTGGCAGGTCTGGAAAGTTTGGTGTATGGTGTTGCAGAAAATGGAGATCCGGTAGGAACACTTCGGTATGTAGCCGAAATTTTAAATAGTGCCATTCCCTCACAGGATATTGTAGTGATGCTGTTGGGCGTTTTATCTGCTATTATAGACAATGTTCCACTTGTAGCAGCCTCCATGGGTATGTATACAGCAGAGACAGATAGTTTGCTTTGGCATTTTATAGCATTTTCTGCTGGTACAGGCGGAAGTATGCTCATCATCGGTTCTGCAGCAGGAGTAGCCGCTATGGGCATGGAGCGCATCGATTTTATTTGGTATCTTAAAAAAATATCTTGGCTGGCCTTAATAGGTTTTGCTGCGGGTTCTATCACTTTTATTCTTATCACCGGTGGCACCTGATCACTATAAAGCTTATTAGTTTTTTACCTTTAAAATACAAAAAAAGAGCATTTTAATAAATGCTCTTTTTTAGATTTGATGAAAACAAAAAATTCTAATTGGCTATATCTTTTTTATCGTGTTTCTTTTTAGGGGAGATATTGTTTCAAATCTCTTACTTTATGTTTCACTATTTTTTAAAGATGTTCGCTACTGTCTTAGCAGTATATATTATCATTTGGTTGTTTTTGGGACTTAAATATACACAAAAACAATATAAAAAATCGTCATAAAGCATATTTATTCGATGAAATGCACTTAATTTTAACATTTTCCTATATATTTTCTATGTATTAACTTAGTGAATTTTCCAGTTCCGTTTTGTATTTTTTATAATAATTTAATATTTGCGTTTTCTTTTCTCTTAGAAAAGTAGAGACTTTTAGGTATCTTTAACCTTAAAATTTATTCTATTGAAAAAGTTACTTTTAGGTGCTATTGCACTATCGTTTTTTGCTTGCACAAACCAACCCAACACCAATGCTGTTGCCTTAGATACAAGTTCTCCACATGATTTTATGTTTATGAGTCGTGCCTATCCTAGCGGAGAAATAAATACAAGCGCTTTTGCCCAGGCAGTGCAATGGAAAAAGAAAAATAGCTCTCAGAATAAGGCATCTACAGAACTTTGGCAATTTGTTGGCCCCTTAAACACTGGGGGTAGAATAACAGATGTAGAGATTCCTTTAAATGATGCCAACACTTATTATGTGGGTACTGCCTCTGGGGGTATTTTCAAAACCATAGACGGCGGTAGTACCTTCAATCCTATTTTTGATGATCAAGAAATACTCTCTATTGGAGATATGCAGCTTTCAAAAAACAATCCAAGTACTATTTGGGTGGGTACCGGAGAGGTAAATGCTGGAGGAGGCTCTTTAGCCTATGACGGTGATGGTGTGTACCGCTCAACAGATGGTGGCTTGTCATGGGAATCTCGAGGATTACCAGGGGTTGGCAGCATAGGAAAAGTACTTATAGCCCCTAATGATGACAATACCATATTTGTTGGAGCTATGGGTCCTTTGTTCAAAAATGACCCCAACAGAGGTGTTTATAAAACAACAGATGGCGGCGATTCCTGGGAGCAAGTTTTATTTATAAGTGACAAAACAGGTATTATAGATATGGCCATACATCCTACCAATGCAGCAATTGTTTATGCGGCAGCCTGGCAAAGAGAACGAACACCAAGTAACAGAACCTATGGCGGAGAAGAGTCTGGTCTTTATAAATCTATAGATGGCGGCTTAACCTGGTCACAAATGACTAGTGGTCTGCCTACCCAAGGTGCTCAAAAGGGACGTATTTCTATTTCTATTTCTGAATCTAATCCCTTAGTTTTATACGCAAGATATGCTGATGCAATAGGTAATATCCAAGGTGTTTACCGCTCTGCAGATGGAGGAGAATCATGGGAAACACGTAATTCAGCTCAACTTACAGATGTTGGGTTTCATTGGTGGTTTAGAGGTATTTATATAGATCCAACCAATGAAGATATCATATATAATGTAGATTTCAGGGTGCAAAAATCTACAGACGGAGGGCAGAGCTGGAGTAACTCCTTTTCTAATGTACATGTAGATCAGCATGCTATGGCATTCTCGCCAAAGAATCCACAAAATATATTATTGGGTAACGATGGAGGTTTGTATGAAACCCAAAATGGAGGAAATACCTCTTTAAAATACAACACTCTTCCCATTACACAACTGTATAGATTTCATGTTGATGCCCAAGACCAGAATAAAATATATGCTGGTTCTCAAGATAATAATACCATACGGACCACCACTGCAGATACAGATAATTGGAATGCTATATTTGGTGGTGACGGTTTTCAGCCTCTTGTAGATCCAGAAAATACCAACGTTATTTATGCCTTATCACAACGTGGTAATTTGGGTAAGTCTATAAATGACGGCGCTTCTTTTTTTAGTGCCATGAGTGGTATTTCAAATAGTGATAGAAAAAACTGGGATACCCCCATAGCCTTTGATCCTGCAGATTCTCAAACCCTATATTATGGTGCAAACCGTTTGTACAAGACAACAAATGCTGCTGGAAATTGGTCTGCGATAAGTCCAGATCTGACACAGGGCCCCTACCAGGGCAACTTGACCTTTGGTACTATTATCAGTATTAGTGTTTCCCCCTTAAATAGTGATGTTATATTCGTGGGTACAGATGATGGAAATCTCTGGACTACCGATGATGGGGGCGCTATTTGGTCTAATATTTCTGCGGCCCTGCCCAATAGATGGGTAACTAGTGTCCTTGCAGATCCAGATGATGTAAACACCGTGTATGCTACTTTTTCTGGTTATCGCTTTGGAGAAAACCTTGGGCACGTTTTTAAAAGTGAAAACAACGGAGTTACCTGGCAAGATATAACGGGTAATATTCCAGATATTCCTGTCAATGATATAGTAAAGGACAGTTATGGTAATTTATTTGTAGCTACAGATGTTGGTGTTGTTGCTTCTTTAGACCAAGGAAACTCATGGAATGTGTTGGCTGTAAACCTACCATCGGTCCCTGTTACAGATCTGCACATTCATCAAGGAAGTGAATATCTTTATGCTGCAACATATGGAAGATCAAGCTATAAGATAAACATTGCAGAAAACATTTTAGCCTCTCCCAATCAAGATCCTACAACTACAATAACAGTATCTCCTAATCCAGCAGAGGATATTGTTGTCATTTCTTTTACTCATCAAGCGCAAGAGATAGCTGTAACCATATATGATGCACTAGGTAGAAAAATGCTGTCCAGATCACTTGCAGCCACATTAGATAAAGCTACCTTAGAGGTATCTGAACTTCCTAGAGGACTTTATTATTTGAGGCTTGATATAGCTGGTGTTCGCACAACAAAAAAACTCATAAAGAAATAAATTATTACCTACTCACAGGCAACACACTGGCTTTTTAAACAGCTACCCATGTATCAAAATGTGGGCATGTCTGCCTATAAGATAGATTTAGAAAACACTTTATTATTAGCAAATTATCTTGACAATCCTCATCATAGATTTAAATCTATTCATGTCGCTGGAACAAATGGTAAGGGATCTACAAGCCACATGATGGCCTCTGTATTACAAGAAGCAGGTTATAAAGTAGGCTTGTATACATCTCCACATCTTAAAGATTTTAGAGAGCGTATAAAAATTGATGGGGCTATGATTTCAAAAAGAAAAGTGTCCTCTTTTGTGGAAAAACATCACACCTTTTTTAAAAAAAACAAGTTATCCTTTTTTGAGATGAGCGTTGGGTTGGCCTTTGATTACTTTGCCCAAAGTAAGGTGGATATTGCAATTATTGAAGTGGGTCTAGGTGGTAGGCTAGACAGCACTAATATACTAAGCCCAGAACTTAGTATTATTACCAATATAGGGCTAGATCATACTCAGTTTCTGGGAACTACTCTGCCGGCTATCGCAAAAGAAAAAGCAGGAATTATTAAACCTAAAACTCCCGTTGTAATCGGGGAGTTGCATCCAGATACAAGTAAGGTCTTTCTTAAGGTAGCTTCACAAAAAAGTGCTCCAATTATATTTGCTCAAGAGCAAGAGATTTCTTTATTGGAGAGTGATTTAAAAGGAAATTATCAATTACAAAATCAACGAACCGCTCTGGCCGCTATGAAGGTTTTAACTACAAAGGGATATAAGGTTACACAAACTCATATTAAAAGGGGTATTGGAGCTGTAGTTTCAAACACAGGGCTATTAGGGAGATGGCAGGTGTTGCAAACTCAACCTACTTTGGTGTGTGACACAGCTCATAACAAAGAAGGTTTGCTTTTTACTATCAAACAAATGCTAGATACAGCGCAAGGAGAATTACATATTGTTTTTGGAGTTGTGAGCGATAAAGATTTAGAAGCTATATTGCCTTTATTGCCAATTAGTGCCAAGTATTATTTTTGCGCACCAAATATAACACGAGCCTTAAATGTTGCCGCTTTAAAACAAAAAGCGGAAGACTTTAACCTTACAGGTTTATCCTACAAGTCTGTAAAAAAAGCTGTAAAGGCTGCTTTAAAGGCTGCTAAAACCGATGATTTAATCTATGTTGGAGGGAGTACTTTTGTTGTGGCTGAGGTTTTATAGTAGATAAAATCTTAACCAATAAAAAAATCTCCCAACATTTGTGTCTGTTGAGAGATTTGTTTGTAATACCTGTTGTTTAATTTCTATCGTTTATGTATTGCTCTAGTTCTTCTGTGCTACTACTGAAAGAAAAAACGTCAAATACTTTATAATAATTTTCTATATCATAAATGTAATCGTAAGCAAATTTTGCGGTTTCTAATTTTCCATCGTCAAAACTAAATTCATTTAACAAATCCACAAGTTGGTCAACAGTCATACAGTTACTCTTTACAATCTGTTTAGTTACTCTTTGTTTATCATCGCTGAAAGATTGGTTTTTTACAGAATTAATCATTTGACTAAATCTTTGCTCACTTACTGGAGGTGTACAGCCAACGCGGCCATTGTATCCAGAAACATAGACAACTGTTGCAACAGGAGGGTTGTTGTTTATGATGGTTGTTTGGGTAGTTGTGGTTTGCTGTTGGTTGTTACCCATATTCATATTTATGCTTGTGCCTTCACCCATATTCATGTTAATATTCATACCATTGTTGGCAGGGGTATTAGTGGTGGTAGTTTGGGTCATTATTGTTTGTGCAGACACGCTCACTGTTAGCGCAAAAAGTAGTGTTAAGAGTGTAATTTTCATATTATTTTATATTGTTAATTTGATGTAAATATATACTTATTTATAAAAAAAAAGCCTACTCTGTAGAGTAGGCTTTGTCTTGGTGGGCGCAGAGGGATTCGAACCCCCGACCCCTTGGGTGTAAACCAAGTGCTCTGAACCAACTGAGCTATGCGCCCTAACATTGTTAGCGAGTGCAAATATAAGTTAGATTTTAAAACCCACAAACAAATAGCTCAAAATAAGTTAAAATTATTCAGTGAAAATAGCTAATTGACTGTTTAAAAGCAGTTTGAGTTTTATTAAAAACGGTGTTATTTTTTTTACTTTATCCAGCTGTTTTTAAAACCAAAAGTTATACCTGTATTTTTTGATTTTATAAGAGAGAGACTACACGTTCTAGCGCCATCGCCCTAGAGCCTTTAATAAGGATAGTTGTGTCTTTAGGTATGGTATTTTTAAAATCACTTTTTAGGGCTTCAAAAGTTTTGTATTGATGACAGTTTTTTGCCTGTGTTTTTGTGTTATTAAAAAGGGTGCCAATAAGATAAATTTGATCAATATTGATAGTAGAGAGGTGGTTAACAATTTCCTGGTGTTCTTGTTGAGCGGTTTCTCCAAGCTCAAACATGTCTCCTAAAAATATCACTTTTGAGGCCGCCTTTATTGTACTGAAATGTTGCAGGGCAGCAAGCATACTGGTAGGATTCGCATTGTAGGCATCTAAAATGATTTGTCTGCTCTCTTTGGTGATTAACTGGGACCTATTGTTGGTGGGTTTGTACTGCTCAATTGCTTGTTTGATGTCTTTTAAAGGGATATCAAAGAAATTGCCAATAAGTGCTCCTGCACAAATATTAGTGAAATTATAGGCCCCGATAAGGTTTGATGTAATTTTTGTTTGAGCTACTTGCAATGCCACATATGGGTTTGCATCAATTTGTTTTAGGGTATAAAAGTCTTCTTTGGTTTTACTGTACCCAACCTTTGACCGATAGGTGCCTAGTAATTTAGTTTGTACAGGGTCATCGGCATTAAAAAATAGCATTCCCTTTTTTTTGGTAATGTATTTATATAATTCACTCTTTCCTTGAATGACCCCTTGAATACTGCCAAAACCCTCAATATGTGCTTTACCGAAATTGGTAATATATCCAAAATTAGGTTGTGCTATTTCACATAGAGCCTCAATTTCTTTTGTATGATTTGCCCCCATCTCTACAATGCCAATTTCCGTGTCCTTTGTCATTGATAGTAGCGTGAGCGGAACACCTATATGGTTGTTGAGATTTCCAAGTGTTGCGGTGGTTTTAAATTTCTTTGATAAAACCGTATTGATGATTTCTTTAGTAGTGGTTTTTCCATTACTTCCTGTTAAGGCAATAATTGGAATATTTAACTGTTGTCTGTGGTAAGTTGCTAGTTTTTGGAGTAGCAGTAGGGTGTTGTTACAAATAATAGTTTCTCCTGTGTTTTTATGTTGAGAGATATCATCTATAATAACTTTAAAGGCTCCTTTATCTAATGCTTGTTGGGTAAAGGTATTGCCATTAAAAGTATCACCTCTTAATGCCACAAATAAGCATCCTTTCTCTATCTTTCTTGTATCTGTACAAATACCAGAACTCTCTAAAAAATAGGAATATATAGTTTCTAGTTTCATGAAAAGTAAATATATAAAAAAACCCTCTTAAGTGTAATACCAAAGAGGGTTTTGTGTAGTGTTTAAAGCTGTTAGTGTCTGGCTCTTTTTGGCTTTGTGGTTTTCGATCCCACGCGTGACATAGCACACCTAAAACCAATGTAATCTGTAGCCATGTCTTGAGGGAAATAACGTCTTTGAGCTGGATCTAACCAGTAATCTCTATCTTTCCAAGAACCACCCTTGTAAACACGTACTTCGTTGTTTATCATGGAGGTTCTGCTAGAAGATTTATCAAATTCACGATCTATGCCACCACCTTCATTTTCATCAAAAGTACCAACTCTATGGTTTGGAGAGTTATACATTCTCTTGTTTGGATCTATAACAACCTCGTCTTCTTGCTCTCCAAAAGATTGATAAAAACGAGTAGATGCTTTGTCTCCATCTCTATAATCACGGTTATCACTAGTAGAGAATTGTGTTCTTAGATAGGTTTCATTTTCATCTACCGGCACTTGAAGGATTTCTCCAGGTAAGTTTCTTGCAATTACTTTACCAGTACTTAAAGTGTCATACACAATAGAGTCTGCAGTTACTATTTTTACTTTTCCGTTTTCATCTATAGCGTTTTTTGTGTAAACGTTTCCTCTATAGTAATTAAAGTCGTTAAAACCATCATCTACAATTGGTCTGTAAACATCTGCAACCCATTCTGCAACATTACCAGACATATCGTATAGACCAAAGTCATTTGGTTGGTATGATTTGATTTCTGCGGTAATATCTGCACCATCATCACTCCATCCAGCAATTCCTCCGTAGTCACCATCACCTTGTTTGAAATTTGCTAATTGATCCCCTTGCGTTTTTCTTTTACCAGAGCGAGTGTACTGCCCATCCCAAGGATATTTTTTTCTACCTCTATAATTATTAAAAGAACGTACACTTACCAGACCAATAGCTGCATACTCCCATTCTGCTTCTGTAGGAAGTCTATAAGCAGGCATCAATAAGCCATCTTTTCTTTGTATGTACAAATTGGTGCTGTCTTTACTTCTTTTGGCGATAGATTTAGATCTATTACCACCTCTGGTTAAAGAATCGTTACCACCATAAGTTTGTGTTGGGGCATTCAGGTACGTAGAGGTGCTGAAAGTTTCACCATTCTCAAGGCCATAACGCGCATTTCTGGCAGTTATACCCTCTTTCTCTAAAATTAGCTCGTTTACTCTATCTGTTCTCCAATTACTAAACTCTACTGCTTGAATCCAACTTACCCCTACAACAGGATATTCTGCATAGGCAGGATGTCTTAGGTAGTTGTTTGTCATTACTTCATTGTACCCAAGGCGGTTTCTCCACACCAATGTATCTGGCAGGGCTCCTTCATATATTTTACGGTAATTTTCATTCTCTGGTGGAAATACTTCCTTTATCCACTGAAGATATTGTAAGTACATGTAGTTGGTTACCTCAGTTTCATCCATATAAAAGGATTGAACATGCTGCTGGTTGGGAGTATTGTTCCAATCATGCATCGGGTCATCTTGTACTCTACCCATGGTAAAAGTACCACCTTCTACAAAAACAAGTCCAGGACCCGTTTCTTGCTCTTGGTATTTGCTGTTTTTTTGCGGTCCTCCCTCTCTTGAGTTTAGGGACCAACCGGTAGCACGAGAACTATCTTTGTAGTCTCTTGTTTTGTTACAACCTACAAATAGCGTTGTTGTAAGTGATAGCATAAGGAGCCTAAAGGCTATTTTTTTTGTCAAGTTCATAGTTTAAATTATGAATAGTATGGGTTTGCAATATAATGATTAACGACAAAGTTCCAATATTATTTTAGATTTAATTAATAGTTAGTTTCCACTTTTTTATGGACCTAACCATAGAAAAACGATTTTGTAGGTATTTTAGTATGTAAGCTTTTAAATTTGGCAAAAAAAACTTTAACCATACCTTATACTAACTGTATATTTGATGCGTTAGAATTACTCATGAAACACAGTATATTATTTTTCGCTTTATTGATGTGTAGTATCTCTGGATACGCTCAAACAAAAAATATAAACATCTCTTGGGATAATGATACTTCCAGGCCTTCTTTTGTTGCGCCCTCTTCTGCACTTGTAAACAGTAAAGCTGTAAAACAATCCTCAAAGCAACGATCCTCAGAAAGATTAAAACTAACCCTTACAAAACAAACAATAGATTTTTCTGAGCAGTGGAAAGATCGTGGCTTTGCTAATCCATCTACTTTAAAGGTTGGTAATGTAGCGTATAGTGCTGTAACCTCAAAAGAGCTTGCTCAGGTGAGTGTTTCAAATATTCCAACTACCCTACAAACAAACATAAGCAGTAACAAAGCAAGAGATGAAATTTACACCATTTTTTCTATATCTCCTTTGGTGAATTTAAATGGCCAAATAAAAAAAGTGAGTTCTTTTTCAATCTCCTACAACTACCTCCCAAACACTGCTTCAAAAAACTCTAAGATTGCTCTCTCTAATTCTGTACTAGCTACCGGAGATTGGTATAAATTTAAGGTAGAAAAAACCGGAGTACATCGTATCACAAAAGGGTTTTTAGATAATCTGGGGATTAATACTGCTACCTTAGATCCTCGAAGTATTAAAATTTATGGTCATGGCGGTAAGCCACTTCCACTGCTTAATTCCAAAAACAATGCTCTTTTTGATTTACCAGAAAACTCCATACAAGTTATTGGTGAACAAGATGGGTCCTTTGATGGGTCAGACCATATTTTATTTTATGGTATAAGCACCATAGGGTATGATAAAGAGAATGACACCCATATCAATCCCTACAGTGATCAGGCTTATTATTATATTACTCATGGAGGAAATCCAGGTCTTAGGATTTCAGCCCTAAATGAGCCTACAGAACAGGGTGATGCTATTACCACATTTAATGATTATCAATTTCATGAGGTGGATGATTTTAGTCCTGCAAAGGTAGGTCGAAGATGGTTTGGTAACAGGTTTGATATTCAAGATGCTCAGAGCTATTCCTTTGAGTTTCCAAACATCGTGCAAGGCTCTGAGGTTTTGGTAAATATTAATGTAGCCTCTGCCTCTGAGAGCCCTACATCCATGGCGGTTTCTTTAAATGGTACGGCCATAGATCCTATTAATTTCTCAAGTGCTGCTGGTTCTACGCTGCTGTCTTACAGACCATCAAGCCAGAATTCACCTCCATATAGTATTCCAGCTAGCGGTGAGACTGTTACCGTTGATTTACTTTATAACAATGGTAGTAATCCCTCTAGTATCGGATATTTAGATTACATTAGGGTAAGTGCAGAACGTCAATTAATTGGGAGTAGTGAGCAGTTTTCATTTAGGTATAATTTAGCCGAAACCAATTTTGGGGTTGGTGCCTACAGTATTGCCAACGCCTCTCAAATCTCACAGGTGTGGGATGTAACAAATACTAATACTATCGCCGCAAAAGCTAATAATGAGGCCTCTAGTACATTTTCTTTTAAAGCAACCCTAGGCGAACTCAGAGAATATGTTGCTGTTTCTCCCACAGATTACTATGCTCCTGTTTCAGTCTCAGATGCTAGTGTGGCAAATCAAAATATAAAAGGAACTATATTTCAAGGCGAGGACGGGAATTTCCAGGATATTGATTATTTAATAATTACGGCTCCCTTTTTGCTTCAACCAGCCCAAAGACTTGCTCAATATCATAAAACTCAGAGAGGTCTTAACGTTAAGGTTGTTACCCTGGATAAAATTTACCAGGAGTTTAGCAGTGGAAAGCAAGATATTGGCGCCATAAGAAATTTAGTGCGGTATATTTATGAAAATGCTTCTTCCCCAGAAAACAAAATTAAGTACGTTGGTATTTTGGGTGACACCTCTATTGATTACAAAAATAGATTGCCTGGTAATAATCTAGTGGTTCCTACTTTTAACACCTTGTTTAGCTCAAGCACTTGGACGAGTTATATGTCTGACGATTTTTTTGGAATGATGGATGCAGACCCTTCTTCTGGAAATGACGAGGGTCTTATGGGATCTAACGAGAAGGTAGATATTGCTTTTGGTAGAATTTTGGCAGACAATGTAACCCTTGCCAACGCCATGATAGATAAGATTGTAAATTATGAGAAACAAACATCTTATGGAAATTGGAGAAACAACATTGTTATGGTTTCTGATGATGTTGATGTTGATTGGGAATTTAATAAACTACAAGTAACATTAAACGAATTGTCTGACAGGATAACCCTGGAAAAACCATTTATAAATGTTAAGAAAATTTATATGGATGCATATGAGCAGCAAACCTCTGCTGGTGGAAACAGATATCCCGATGTAAACGCTGCGCTGAAAAACGATATTGAAGTAGGCGCCCTAATTATAAATTATTTTGGTCATGGTGGAGAAGATGGCCTTGCAAAAGAATTTATATACACAAAGGAAACCGCAACCTCTTTAAGAAACCCCAACACACTTCCAATGCTGGTGACGGTAACTTGCGAGTTTACAAAATTTGATTTGCCTTCAAGAATTACTGCTGGAGAACTCACTTTTTGGAATAAAGATGGCGGTGCAATATCCCTTATTACAACCACCCGCTCTATTGGTGTTCAAGTGGGGTCAGACCTAAATGATCTCTTGGCAGATGAAATTTTTGGTATCGGAGAAGAAGTTCCGGATGTTCCCTCTGTTGGTCTTAGAAAAGCAAAAAACGACCTTCCCGGTAGTAATGAAAACAGACGTGTAGTTTTCTATATTGGAGACCCTGCATTACCCTTGGCATTTCCAAAGAAAGACATCCAATTAACCACCATTAACGGCGCTGCTATATCCAGCACATCAGATGTGCTGCAAGGACTGGGATATGTAACTCTTGGGGGTCAAGTTTTAAACGCAGATGGATCTGTAGCTACAAATTATAATGGGATTTTAGAGGCAAAGGTATTTGATAAACGCATAGCCCGTCAAACACTTGGCAATGATGGTACACAAATAGGTGGTGAGTTAGGAATACTAAATTTCTCTACCCTTGGTGAGACCATATTTAGTGGACAGGCAAGTGTAAGCAATGGTCAATTCGAGTTTGATTTTGTAGTGCCTCGTGATGTGCAAATACCAGTGGGTAACGGTAAGGTTAGCTTCTATTGCAAACAAAACGGCCTGCTGAGAGATAACAATGGCTTTAATCTAGATATACAAGTAGGGGGTCTTAATTCAAATGCTGGTACAGATACTACAGGTCCTGTTATTGACTTGTTTATGAATGATGAGAATTTTATCTCTGGAGGCGTAACCAATGATGCTCCTAATTTAATAGTAAAACTTGAAGACGCCAATGGTATTAATACAGCTAGCGGTATTGGACATGATTTAGTTGCTATTTTGGATGGAGACCAAGCAAACCCATTTAAACTTAATGATTACTACCAGGCAGATGTAGATAATTACACCAAAGGAACAGCAAGTTTCAAGCTAAGAGATCTTGAAGATGGCCTACATACTTTAACTGTAAAAGCTTGGGACACCTACAACAACTCTTCAACTCAAGATATTGATTTTAGAGTTGCAGGCAATGATGTATTAGAGATTACTAGGGTGCTTAATTATCCAAATCCTTTTGTTAATTACACAGAATTTTGGTTTAACCACAACAGACCCTTTGAGCCCTTAGAGGTTCAGGTACAAGTTTTTACAGTAACAGGTAAAGTGGTTTGGACACAAAACCAATTGGTAAACACAGACGGGTTTTTATCAAGAAGTATATCCTGGGATGGCCTTGATAATTTCGGGCAAAAAATAGCAAAAGGGGTATATGTATACAAGATTACCGTGAAATCCACGTTAACTAACCAACAGACCGAAAAATTTGAAAAATTAGTCATCCTTTAAAAATTAAAATTATATTTGTTAAAATTTTTTAAACACATGAAGAACGTATTAGTAATACTATTGATAACCCTAGTAACCTTTAAGGGTTTTGCTCAGATTGACCAACGTGTTATCACCACAGGGGTTCCATTTATGTTAATTGCGGGAGATGCAAGATCTGCTGGTATGGGAGATATTGGTGTTGCAAGTGCACCAGATGCTTTTTCTCAACAATGGAATCCAGCAAAATTTGCTTTTTCAAAAGACAAGCAAGGAATAGGGGTAACTTACACGCCATATCTGAGTAAGCTTGTAAATGATATCTTTCTTGGTAACATTACTTACTATAATAGACTTAATGAAAGAAGTGCAGTTGCTGCATCTTTTAGATACTTCTCTAACGGAGAGATAGAGCTAAGAGAAACTGCAGATCAAATACCCTTGCTTGTAAAGCCCAATGAATTGATGTTTGATTTATCATACTCCTTGAAACTAAGTGAGCGTTTTTCTATGGCAGTAGCAGGTAGATACATACGAAGTGACTTAAAACTTCAAACAGCTATAGAGGATGCAAATGCAGCCAATACTTTTGCAGTAGATATCGCAGGGTATTACCAAAGTGAGGAGATTCCTTATGATAGCTTTGATGGACGTTGGAGAGCTGGGTTTAATTTTTCAAATATTGGTCCTAAACTAAAGTATGATGAAACAGGTCAAGAAAATAACCTTCCAACCAATATGGCTTTGGGGGGTGGTTTTGATTTTATATTAGATCCATACAATAAAGTTTCTGCCTTGGTAGAGGTAAATAAACTACTGGTGCCAACACCAAGTGATTCAAATGGGGATGGTACCATTAATAGCCAAGATGATTACTATAACGAAACTTTTGTGAGTGGTGTGTTTTCTTCTTTTGGGGATGCCCCAGATGGCTTTAGTGAAGAATTAAAAGAATTTACCTGGGCACTTGGTGCAGAGTATACCTACCAAGATTCATTTGCCTTTAGAGCCGGTTACTTCAATGAAAGTGACGAGAAAGGGTCCCGTAAATTTGCTACTTTTGGAGCTGGATTTAAATACACATCTATAAATATTGACTTGTCTTACTTGTTTTCAACATCACAGGTGATCAGTCCACTAGAGGGAACTCTACGCTTTGGACTTACCTTTAATTTTGGGGAGCAGTATGATGAGTATTAAAAAAGAGGCTACATACATATTTAAATACAAATTCCAAATTCATCATTGAATTTGGAATTTGTATTTTATAGAAGATTCAATTAATGTATCTTCGAAGAAGCTAAAAGAAATTTACTTTTGAAAAAACTTGATATTTCTATTTCCTTAGATGTATATGATAGTGTTCAGACGCTACCAGATGCAATACAAGAATTAATGCAATCAGCAAAGCAGGCTAGAGACCGCGCGTATGCTCCATACTCTTCTTTTATGGTAGGGTCTTCCATAGAACTTGCAAATGGGGTTATTGTTCAGGGAAACAACCAAGAAAATGCTGCCTATCCCTCTGGACTCTGTGCAGAGCGAGTAGCTGTTTTTTATGCTGGAGCTAGGTATCCCGGCGTGGCCATAAAAAATGTTGCCATTACGGTTAGATCCCTGCATCATAAGGTACTCACTCCAACACCCCCTTGTGGTTCTTGTAGACAAGCATTAGCAGAGTATGAGGTCAATCAAGATGAGCCAATAAAAGTGTATTTTATGGGTGAGACGGGCCAAGTGGTTAGGTCTAATTCTGTTAAAGATTTATTACCCTTGATTTTTGATAGCTCATTCTTAAAGTAACTTTTTGTAAAATTTAATTCTTCTAACGTTTTTTTAGACTTTTACTGCTTTTGTATAAGTATTTAATGTGTTATTTTTGCTGTTGCTTTACAAATATTGTTCGTAAAGTGAATAATACAATATACGTATGAAAAAAATCACCAAAAAAACCTACCTAGATTGGTATGAAAATATGCTTTTTTGGCGCAAGTTTGAAGATAAACTAGCGCAAGTATATATCAATCAAAAAGTACGAGGATTTCTTCATTTATACAATGGTCAAGAGGCTGTTTTGGCAGGAGCACTCCATGCAATGGATCTTAGCAAAGACAAAATGATTACGGCATACCGAAATCATGTACAACCAATTGGTATGGGTGTTGACCCAAAAAGAGTAATGGCAGAGTTGTATGGTAAGGCAACTGGAACTTCTCAGGGTTTGGGAGGTTCTATGCATATTTTTTCTAAACAGCACCGTTTTTATGGTGGTCACGGTATTGTTGGAGGACAGATACCTCTTGGTGCTGGACTTGCTTTTGCAGATAAATATAAAGGTGATAATGCTGTAACTCTCTGTTACATGGGTGATGGTGCGGTACGTCAAGGTTCTTTACATGAAACCTTTAATATGGCAATGCTTTGGAAATTACCAGTGGTTTTTTGTTGTGAAAATAATGGATATGCTATGGGTACCTCTGTTGAGAGAGCTGCCAACCATACAGATATTTGGAAGCTAGGTCTTGGTTATGAAATGCCTTGTAAGCCTGTTGATGGAATGAAACCAGATGTTGTAGCCAAAGAAATGGATGAAGCAATGGAGCGTGCCAGAAGAGGCGAAGGTCCAACCTTTTTAGAAATTAGAACCTACCGTTACAGAGGCCACTCAATGAGTGATGCCCAACACTACCGTACAAAGGAAGAAGTTGCAGAAAAACAAGAAGAAGATCCTATAGATTACGTGCTTCATAACATTTATGAAAATAAATGGGCAACAGAGAAGGACATCGAAAAGATTAATAAAAAAGTGAAAGAAATGGTTAGTGAGTGTGAAAAATTCGCTGAAGATTCTCCATATCCAGAAAAGGATGTCATGTATGACGTTGTATATGATCAAGAAGATTATCCATTTTTATCTCATAAATTATAAGCTATGGCAACAATAATTACAATGCCGCGTCTGAGCGACACCATGGAAGAAGGAACCGTGGCCACATGGCTAAAGAGTGTCGGAGATGCTGTTGGTGAGGGAGATATTCTTGCCGAAATTGAAACAGACAAAGCAACCATGGAGTTCGAATCTTTTCATGAAGGAACTCTACTTCACATTGGTATAGCAGAGGGCGAAACAGCCAACGTGGATGCCCTTCTGGCAATCATTGGTGAAAAAGGAGAAGATATTTCCATGCACCTTACCCCAGCCACCTCACAAGACAGCTCTGATAAGACATCCAAGGAAGCTTCACAACAAATCCCAGAAGCTGCACCTGCCTCTGAAGCTGAGGTAGCTGTAATACCAGAGGGTGTTGAGGTTATTACGATGCCAAGGCTAAGTGATACCATGGAAGAAGGAACAGTGGCAACTTGGCTTAAAAAAGAAGGGGACAGTATCAAGGAAGGTGATATTCTTGCCGAAATTGAGACAGACAAAGCAACTATGGAATTTGAGTCTTTCTATACAGGAACACTCTTAAAAATAGGTATCCAAGAGGGTGAAACGGCTTTAGTTGATGCCCTTTTGGCAATTGTTGGGCCCTCAGGAACTGACGTTTCTGGCATTACTGAGGTTACAAAAGCTGCTCCAGCAACAGCATCTGCCCCAGCACCAACACCACAAGTTCAACAAACTCCTGAGGCTACTAGAGTTGAAGTAACAACAGAAGTTGCTGCCAACACTAATACATCACAAAGAATATTTGCATCACCACTTGCTAAAAAAATAGCAACTGATAAGGGGATCTCTTTGCAACTTGTGAAAGGCTCTGGAGAAAATGGTCGTATCATTAAAAGTGATATAGAAAATTACCAACCCTCTTCTGCAGGTGTTGCACAATATACTCCTGTTGGTGTTGAAAGTTTTGAAGAAATTAAAAACAGCCAAATGCGCAAAACAATTGCAAAGCGTTTGGGTGAATCAAAATTCTCTGCACCACATTATTACTTAACCATTGAGCTTGACATGGATAATGCCATGGCATCAAGGGCAGCCATAAACAGCGCGCCAGATGTTAAAATTAGTTACAATGACATGATTGTAAAAGCCTGTGCAATGGCTCTAAGAAAACACCCACAAGTAAATAGTCAATGGACAGACGGGCTGATGCGAATTGCAAAGCATATCCATGTTGGTGTTGCTGTTGCTGTAGATGATGGACTACTTGTGCCAGTTTTAAAATTTGCCGACCAAATGAGTTTTTCTCAAATTGGTGTGCATGTAAAGGAGTTGGCCACTAAAGCAAGAAACAAAAAAATTACACCACAAGAAATGGACGGAAGCACCTTTACGGTGAGTAATTTGGGGATGTTTGGTATTAAAGAATTTACCTCTATTATAAATGCGCCAAACTCGGCTATTTTATCTGTGGGGGCAATTATTCAAAAACCAGTGGTAAAAAATGGAGCATTAGCTGTAGGTAATACCATGACAGTAACTCTAGCCTGTGACCACAGAACAGTTGACGGTGCAACTGGAGCCAAATTCTTACAAACATTACGTAATTACATAGAAAACCCAGTAACTATGTTTGTGTAGTTTATCTGAAATTTTTAAATCTTTAAAATCCCTTAGAAATCTTAAATAGATGGCTCGGGGATTTTGTATATTTAAGTATTATTTCGACATTAGATATCTTTGTCAAGATTTTTAAAAAATAAGTATGAAAAATATTATTATCACAGGTACCTCTCGTGGCATTGGTTATGAAATGGTGGCTTTACTAGCTCAAGGTGGACACAATGTTTTGGCCTTGTCAAGAAATGCAGCACCAGTCTCTGGGCTAGAGATTTCTAATTGTCATTGCTTTTCATGTGATATTACAGATCCTGATGATATTAAAAAAGTGCCACTTTTTCTGAAAGAGAAGGGTTGGAAGCATGTTGATGTGCTCATTAATAATTCTGGATATTTAGTGAATAAACCATTTTCAGAACTTTCTCTAGAAGACTTCAAACAAAGTTATGATGTAAATGTATTTGGTGTTTTCTCTCTCACCCAAGTCATGTTACCTTTTTTTAAAAAATCAAGTCATGTGGTAAATATAAGCAGTATGGGAGGTGTGCAGGGGAGTGCTAAGTTTCCTGGACTAGCTGCTTACAGTAGTAGTAAAGGTGCGCTTATCACCCTTACAGAACTACTAGCAGAGGAGTTTAAGCAAACGGGTCCCTCTTTTAATGTATTGGCTTTAGGTGCCGTTCAAACAGAGATGTTAGAGGAGGCATTTCCTGGGTACAAGGCTCCTTTAACGGCCACCCAAATGGCATCGTATATTATCGATTTTTCTTTAACAGGGCACACCTTTTATAATGGTAAAGTATTAGAAGTTTCTAGTTCAACACCGTAGCGGTATGATAGATGTTTTGTCAAAATATATTCCAGAGGCTTCGGTGGTTCCAGCCTTTGAACTTATTAAGCAAAATGATGTATATCTCAAAATTGTTAATGAGCGTGTAACACGTCATGGTGATTATAGAAAAACAAAAGAGGGTCAGCACCTAATAACCATTAATGCAAGTTTAAATAAGTACCGTTTTTTTATTACTTTAATTCATGAAATTGCACATTTAGTTGCCTTTAAGAAGTTTGGTAGAAATATTAAACCTCATGGGAGGCATTGGAAATTTACTTTTCAGCAACTCATGTTGCCTTTTATAAATCCTCAAGTTTTTCCATCTCAACTCTTACCCTTACTGGCGCTACATTTTAAAAACCCCAAGGCAAGTAGCGACACAGATGCTAGGTTATCATTGGCATTAAAGCATTTTGATCCAGAAAACGACAAGAATTACATCTTTGAGATTCCCGATGGAGGGGTGTTTAGACTATATAATGGCAAACTGTTTAAACGAGGTGCAAAGCGAGTAAAACGCTATGAATGTGTGGAGATTTCAACAGGAAAAATATATTTATTTCAGCCCAATGCAGAGGTTGAGTTTATAAAATAAATCACCAAGTCATCTTGTTGTTTATGTATTAAATATTTTGGTTTTGTACATCTCTTATTTTTCTAAACAAGTTGCTAGAGTATACAAAATCTGTGACATCTTGGTTATTGGTCTTAAAGATGTCTTCTTGGGTCCCTTTCCAGACTAGTATGCCGTTTTTAAGAAAGTTAATTCTCTCTCCAATCTCCATTACTGAATTCATGTCATGGGTAACTACGATGGTAGTAATGTCATTTTCATGGGTAATCCTTTGAATGAGATTGTCAATAACAGTAGCTGTTTTTGGGTCTAGTCCAGAGTTTGGTTCATCACAAAATAGATATTTAGGATTATTTACAATAGCCCTGGCAATTGAAACCCTTTTTTGCATTCCTCCAGAAATTTCTGCTGGAAACTTATTGTTCACCCCGTCAAGATTTACTCTATTTAATACCTCGTTTACTCTAGAGATCATATTTGATGTACTCTGCTGAGAAAACATTCTTAGGGGAAACATTATATTTTCTTCTATAGTCATAGAGTCAAAAAGAGCACCCCCTTGAAAAAGCATCCCTATTTCTTCTCTAAGAATTCGTTGCTGCTGGAGATTCATTTGATTTGTTGGTTTGTTGTGGTAGGATATACTTCCAGCAACAGGTTGTAATAACCCAATCAGACATTTTAACATCACAGATTTTCCACTCCCACTTTGGCCAATAATTAGGTTGGTTTTTCCTTGTTCGAAAACGGTAGAAATTCCTTTCAAAATTTCTTCTGACCCAAATTGCATTTTTAAATTATCTACTGCTATCATTAGCTTAAAAGTAATTGAGTGATGATATAATTTGCAAAAATAATAAGTACACTTGTCCAAACAAAACTCTTGGTACTTGCTTTACCTACCTCTAATGCCCCCCCTTTCATATAATAGCCATGCCACGCAGGTACTGTTGCTAGTATAAAAGCAAAGACATATGTTTTCACAAAAGCATATGCCAAATGAAATGGTATAAAATCTTCCTGAAGGCCTCTTATAAATTCATCTAGCGAGACAAAACCGCCATATACTCCAGCAATAAGTCCTCCAAGAATCCCTAAAAACATAGCAATTGCAATTAAAAAGGGGTAGGTGAGAAGTGCTATTACTTTTGGGAAAACAAGATAGTTTAATGAATTAATACCCATGACCTCAAGTGCGTCTATTTGCTCTGTAACACGCATAGAGCCAATACTCGAGGTGATAAAAGATCCAACTTTACCTGCCATAATTATGGAGATGAACGTTGGTGCAAATTCTAGGATAATAGATTGTCTAGTGGCAAAAGCTACTAACTCTTTAGGGATAATTGGGTCTGTTAAATTTAGGGCTGTTTGTAGGGTGATCACCCCACCAACAAAAAACCCTATAAAACTAACAATACCAAGAGAACTCATGACTAAATCATCAATTTCTTTAAATATTAATTCTCTTAAAACGTCTGCTTTTGTATAACTACTAAAGGTACGTTTAAGCATTAAAAAGTAAGATCCAATATCTTGAAGGTATTTCATAATAGATAGCTATTGCTAAGGTACTAAATTTATGACAAGGGAATTAAATGTATAACTATAAAGCTTTTTTTAATTAAAAAAATCCATCATTTTTTGAAACAATGCTGTGTTTTTATAAATACCACCAAAATTGTTTTCTGAGGGTCCTTTGGCAAATATGGGTATCATAGTTGCTGAGTGTCCAGTAGTGGAGAAGCTAGGTTTTATTTTACTATAATCTCCATCATCTGTAGCAAGGGTGAAGCCCCCAGTTTCATGATCTGCGGTAACAATAACTAATGTCTCATTGTCTAGAGCAGCAAAATCTAATGCAACACCAATGGTTTTATCAAAATCTAGTAACTCTGTGATTAAGTACTCTGTATCATTATCGTGGCCTCCCCAATCTATTTGTGCCCCTTCAACTATTAAAAAAAAGCCATTTTTATTTTTTGATAATTTGTCTAGCGCTATTTTTGTGGCATTGGGCAAGAAGTCTCCTCTTCCTTCAAGGATTTTGGCCATCCCGTCTTCTGCTAAAAAAATAGCTTGTTTTTTATCTGTTGTTTGTTTTGGTAGGGTATTGCTTACCTCATATCCATTGTCTTGAAATTCTTTATATAAATCTCTTCTGTCTTCTCGTTTATTTTTATCCAAAAACTCAGTACCTCCACCTGCAATAAAATCTATTTTTGATGTTGGCAAAAATGCAGCAATGTCTTGGTAGGACCTCCTCGATGCAGCGTGTGCATAAAAACAAGCAGGTGTTGCATGCATAACAGAGGATGTTGTAATGATTCCAGTACTAATATTTTTGGGGATTATTTTTTCTAGGATAGTTGGAACTGGATTTTTTTGTTGATCTACACCAATAGCACCATTGTAAGTAGAAACTCCTGTTGCGTATGCAGTTGCACTAGCAGCAGAGTCACATACTAGGTTTGTGGCTGCAGATGTCTTTATGAGTCCAATAGTGTTAAAACGTTCAAAATTTGGCGCTTTATCTTTGAAAAAATAACTTGCAGAGACTTGGCTAAGACCCATACCGTCTCCAATGAGAAGGATAATGTTTTTTGGCTTTTTGACTTCTTGTTTCCATTGAGATCCAGATAAACGATAGCCAACACCCAAAATTATAAGTATGCTAAGTACAATTTTTACTCTATTTTTCATTAAAGTTTTTTGTTTTCAAAAGTAATCAATATCCAAGCCCTAATGAATAATAAGTCTTTACAATATCTTTATCTTTTTTTTAATTGCTTTCCAGCGAAGATTTCTAATAAACACACCTTCTTGATAAGATACCATAAAAGGTTGCCTCTGTTTTTTTGAAACAGCATATCCTTTCATGCAGTGCAAATAAAAAAGAGGATCTTTTTTTAAGATAGACAGTTTTAGAGCAGCAATACTTGCTAGAGTTTTTGAATAACGCATTTTGTAAAAGGCTTCTCCTTGTAAGTACTTGGCTTTGGGGGAGTAGGCATTTCCAGTAGCCTTTAGGTGTTTGACATGTAGTGATGTGTCTGTCTTTGTTTTCCATCCATGAAAGCCTGCTAATAATACGTCAATGGTGTCCCAACCAATAGATTTTTTAAGGCCACCAATGGCCTCAAAGCACTCTTTCTTATATAATTTTATAGGTCCTCGCACCTTGGTTTTTTCTGAAATATTTTCAAAGACCCACGTTTGTTTATTTTTAATATATAGATTTCCCGCTGCCATACCCACTAAAGGGTCTGAGGTAAAAATAGCCACCATTTTTTCAAGATAATTTGGTGGAAGTATAATATCTGCATCAAACTTGCCGATAAGCTGTGTGTCTGGATTACACTTTTGGTATCCTTTATAAAAGGCCTCTACCACTTTGGCTCCTGGGCTGTGTATTGGTGTTTTTTTTGTGTTTATTGCTGATATCCAATCGTGGTTATCTACGTATTTCTTTATGATGCTAGGGGTGTTATCTGTAGAGTTGTCATCAACAATGATAACTTGTGATGGTTTTATAGTCTGCCCAATTAAAGACCCAAGCATTAAATCGAGATGTGCTTGTTCGTTGTATACAGGTATGATGATGGTTATTTTCAAATACGTTCTGCATAGATAAGATAGTATCTTGGTGTGAAGTATCTCATAATAGGTCTAAACCCAATTTTTTTAACAGGGTTTGTGAATTTTTCACTTTTTTTTATTCTCCAGCCAGCTTTTTCTAACAACCAGTCAAACTGCCAATCTTCAAATTCATGGTAATGTCTATCCCAGGGGTCTGTCTTACTTTTATACGCTGATGCAAACCACAACTTAAGGGGTACAGAGGCAATTAATTTTTTAGCTTTTATATCTTTTAGAACGTTATAGGGTGATACAAGGTGTTCAAATATTTCAAACGCAGTAGCAACCTCATACCCGTTTACCTGCACTGCTTTTGTATTGATGTCCAAATCTTCTCCATTTGTATTTGTGACATTATATCCTTCTTTTTTTAAAATTTCAGAAAATGGATTTACCACACCAAGATCAATAATTTTTTCTTGTTTTGATATGGTTTGCTCTACAAAAGCCTTGGTAATTCTGTATCTTTTTTTTGGATAGTTTCCCGGATACATGATTATGCTTTGTAGACCATTGCATTAATATTCATTCCTGCACCAACACTGGCAAACATAATAAGATCTCCTTTTTTAATACTATGCCCTTGCATGTTGTTATTTATGATGAGATCGTAAAGTGTAGGAACTGTTGCAACACTCGAGTTTCCGAGAGTGTTTATAGTCATTGGCATGATGTCTTGTGGTGCCTGCAAATCATAAAGGCCATAGAATCTTTTTACAATAGCTTCATCCATCTTTTCATTGGCTTGATGGATCAATATTTTCTTTACATCTTTAATGTCATATCCACTGTCCTCCAAACAATTTTTCATAGCCTTTGGAACATTAGTTAAGGCAAAATTATAGATTTTTCTACCATTCATTTTTATGTACTTTCCAGAATCTTGGTCTTCTAGATTATTACTGTTACCAAAGTAAATGTAATTTGCCTCCTCGAGGGCATGGGTAGCGGTAGCATGCGAGATAATTCCATCTGTATGCTCTGTATGTTCTATAATTGTTGCTCCAGCACCATCACTATATATCATAGAATCTCTATCATGAGGGTCTGTAACTCTAGATAATGTTTCTGCGCCAATAACAAGGCATTTTTTTGCTATACCTGCTTTTATAAAGGCATTGGCTTGGATCATTGCCTCTAGCCAACCAGGACAACCAAAAATTAAATCATAAGCAATACACGATGGATTTTTTATCTGCAAATTACTTTTTACACGAGAGGCTAGGCTTGGTACAGTATCACTTTGGTTACTGCCATGCTTGACATCTCCATAGTTATGAGCTACAATGATATAATCTAATGTTTCTGGGTCTAATTTTGCAAAATCTATAGCTTTCTGTGCTGCAAAAGAGGCAATATCTGAAGTGCTATATTTTTTTTGAGCATACCTTCTCTCACTGATTCCAGTGATGGCCTTAAATTTCTCAATAATCACATCGTTTTGAAGGGAAAAACTAGTTCCGTCCTCATTGTAAAAATCGTGATTCTCAAAATCTTTGTTACTAGTAATCTCTTTTGGGATATAACTTCCAGTTCCCGTAATGGTAATGCCCATAGTATAAATTTTTTGCTAATGTAGGAAAAAGAATGCACTATAGATGCTAATTCTCTTTAAATGTAACTTGTTAAGTATATCGTTGTTTTAGGTTAATTAGCACAAAAAAAATCCTCGCTTTAGTGCACTAAAATGAGGATTTTTTAATTTATGCTATAGCATCACACTTCCATGTATTGTTCTATTGGCGCGCAGGTACAAACTAAATTTCTATCTCCATATGCATCATCTACTCTAGCAACACTTGGCCAAAATTTGTTATCACTAACAAATGCTAGTGGAAATGCGGCTTGTTGTCTTGTATATGGTAAATCCCAAGTATCTGATGTGAGTAGCGCCTGTGTGTGAGGTGCATTTTTTAGAACGTTGTTAGGCTCTTGCTTGCTTGTTGCTTTTATTTCATGACCAATAGATATCATTGCATCACAAAAACGATCTAACTCTTGAAGGCTTTCACTTTCTGTAGGTTCTATCATCATAGTTCCTGCCACTGGGAAGGATACTGTTGGAGCATGAAAGCCATAATCCATAAGTCGTTTAGCAATATCTACAACCTCAATGCCGTGGTCTTTAAATGGACGGCAATCAATAATCATTTCATGGGCAGCCCGCCCTTTTTCTCCTGCATACAATACATCAAAATGGCCGTCCAACCTCTCTTTGATATAATTTGCATTTAAGATGGCATACTGCGTAGATTTTTTGAGCCCGTTTTCTCCCAACATACATATGTAAGCGTAGCTAATCAAACAAGCCAATGCACTTCCCCAGGGAGCCCCAGAGATTGCGGTAATGGCATGTTCACCGCCAGTTTCAATTAATGGATTGCTAGGTAGAAATGGAACCAATTGTTTTGCTACACAAATTGGGCCAACGCCAGGACCACCACCTCCGTGGGGTATGGCAAATGTTTTATGTAAGTTTAAATGACATACATCTGCTCCAATTGCGCCCGGGTTTGTAAGGGCTACTTGTGCATTCATGTTTGCGCCATCCATATATACCTGGCCTCCATTGTCATGAATTAAACCTGTGATTTCTTTAATTGCACTTTCATATACACCATGTGTTGAGGGATAGGTAATCATAAGTGCAGCAAGATTGTCTTTATGCTCTTCTGCCTTAGCCCGCAAATCTTCTACATCAATGTTTCCTTCCTCATTTGCCTTTGTAACTACTACTTTCATTCCTGCCATTACTGCACTTGCAGGATTTGTTCCATGAGCAGAGGATGGGATAAGGCATATATTTCTATGGTGATCATCTCTAGATTCATGGTATGCTCTAATGACCATTAGCCCTGCATACTCTCCCTGCGCTCCACTGTTTGGTTGTAAAGATGTACCAGCAAAACCTGTAATTTCTGTAAGTTGTTCTTCAAGTTTTTTAAGCATTACTTGATAGCCTGCAGCTTGTTCTACAGGAACAAATGGATGCATGTTGCCCCACATAGGATTGCTCAAAGGAAGCATTTGAGCAGCAGCATTGAGTTTCATTGTGCAACTCCCTAAAGCAATCATAGAGTGGTTTAGGGCCAAATCTTTGCGTTCAAGTTTTTTGATGTAACGCATAAGTTCTGTCTCACTGTGGTGAGAGTTAAACACATTGTTTTCTAAAAATGGTGTTTGTCTAGCAATACTTTTTGGAATGGAGTTTCCAACACTAATTTCTGTAATTTTAAACGCTTCTTTATGGTTTGCCTCTGCAAAGAGTGCAACAATTTTGTTGAGGTCTTTTAGGGTAGTGGTTTCATTTACCGAGATAGAGACAGTCTCTGGATCTGGATAATAGAAATTCATTTGCTTTGCCTCACTCAAGAATTTAATTTTACTAGCATCTGTTTTTACAGCAATGGTATCAAAATATGTTTCGTTAGTCTGGGTAAATCCTAAACCCTCTAGTGCGTTGGCAAGCGTGGCAGCATGATTGTGTACTTTGTTTGCAATGTATGTAAGTCCTTTTGGACCGTGATATACCCCGTACATACCCGCCATAACTGCAAGTAGTACTTGAGCGGTGCAAATATTACTAGTGGCTTTATCTCTTTTTATGTGCTGTTCTCTTGTTTGAAGTGCCATTCGAAGAGCTCGATTTCCTTTTGTATCTCTGGTAACACCAATGATACGTCCAGGTATATTACGCTTGTAAGCTTCTTTTGTTGCAAAATAAGCTGCATGAGGCCCACCATAACCGAGTGGGATACCAAATCTTTGTGTGGTACCTACCACAACATCTACTCCAAAAGACCCTGGCGATTCTAGTTTTACAAGACTTAGTATGTCTGCGGCAACAGCTACTTTAATTTGGTTATTATTGGCATGGGCTACAAAAGATTTGAAATCATAAACTTTCCCACTTTTTCCTGGGTATTGTAATATAGCAGCAAAAAAATCTGAGCTAAAGTCAAAAGTTTTATGATCTCCAACAACCAATTCTATTCCAATTGGTGTCGCTCTGGTTTGAAGTAAAGAAAGTGTTTGAGGTAGGATATCCTCTGACACAAAAAATTTGTTTACTCCATCTTTCTTTTGTTGTCTCTCTCTTACTGCAAATAGCAACGCCATTGCCTCTGCAGCAGCTGTAGATTCATCTAGCAGTGAGGCATTAGCAAGCTCCATGCCCGTAAGATCTGTAATCATGGTTTGATAATTTAGCAGCGCCTCAAGACGTCCTTGTGCAATCTCTGCCTGATAGGGAGTGTATGCCGTGTACCAACCTGGATTTTCAAGAATATTTCTTTGTATTACGGGAGGAGTAATAGCCTGGTGATACCCAAGACCTATATAGGTTTTAAAAACTTGATTTTTTGTAGCAAGATCTCCAATGTGCTCAAGATATTGCTGTTCACTCATTGCTATTTCTAGCGTTAAATCTTTTTCCAACCTAATATCATCAGGGATGGTTTGATTGATGAGTTCTTCCATTGATTGTGCGCCAACAGTGTAAAGCATTTTTTCAAGGTCTTCTTTACGTGGGCCAATATGTCTAAGGGCAAAAGAGTCTGTATTCATAGCATTTTCCTGGGTAAGGAAATAGTATTAATTGAACAAATGTAATGTTTGATATTAAGGTTTTTATGGTAAAAAAAAACCTTAATAATATGGGTGCAAAAGTACAACATAAAAAAAATAAAAATGAAATGTTTAACGTTTTGCAAACGTTTATTTTTCAACCAAAAACCGATGTTACTAACATTCTTTTTAAAAAGTATAGTTGTTAGGGGGTTTCAAGACATGGAATATGTAATTTTATATTGTGAAATTGCTACACTCTTTTTTTTCTTTTTACATAAAAAGCAGTATACATGTTGCTATGGGTGTTACAGGGCTTGTATTTGTAACAGGTATTGAGTATGATATATCACTTCCTGGTGCATTGTATTGGGTTGCTTTTTTAGGGACAATTACAGGCTATAATTTTATTAAATATGCAGAGTTAGCAGGGTTTCAACACAAAAGCCTGCTTAGAAGTTTGCAAAACTTACAAGTATTTTCTTTGGCAGTGTTTTGTTTGTTAGTTTATTTTTTAAGCCAATTAGATTTTAAAGTGTTGGTAATACTTGGTGTGCTTGGCTTTTTAACCTTGCTGTATGTTTTTCCTTCCATAAACCAAAAAAACTTTCGTTCTATGGCAGGTGTTAAAGTGTTTATAGTAGCACTAGTTTGGTCTGCCCTTACTGTATTGGTGCCAGTATATTATGCCCACAATGTTAGCCCAGATTTATGGATTTGTTTTACCCAACGATTTTTTATTGTACTTGCTTTAATAGTCCCTTTCGAAATTAGAGACCTATCACAAGACAAGCCTTTTTTGGTAACCTTTCCTCAATTACTTGGGGTACAAAAAACAAAAATTATTGGCGGTGTGTTACTTATTTTAACTTTATTGTTTGAGGGGTTAAAGCAGCCGTTTGTTTTTGGTAAAACAGCCCCCTTGTTTATTATTTGCTTGGTTATAGCTTATTGTTTATATCTCTCTAGGGTAGATCAGTCAAAATATTTTGCCTCTTTTTGGGTAGAGGGTATTGCTAGTTTGTGGGCAATTATATTGTGGTTGTCATATTTTGTTTTGACTTAAATCCCTAAAGTTCTTCTATCTTTTTTTTAAATATAAGGGGTTTCTCAACGCCCCAAAATCCTAGGATAAGATTTTCTTTGTCTAGCTTAACAATGTAATAACACTCTGCAGTAGCTGAGGATGTTACGATGTATTTGTCCTTTTCTATTGGCGTATTTTTAAAATTAGTTCCTGCACAAGAATCTTGTATACTGTAACCAATATCTTTTTTAACTACAACACCATCGTAGCTATTAACCACTGTCTTATTTTCAAAAGTTAGGGTGCTTGCAGGGCTTTGTATATTCACCCAAGTACCTTGCAAGTTGCTGTAAATTGAAGCGCTAGAAGTGGTGTCTACAGTTATCTTTTCTGTCTGCTGTTTTTTGATCACCTCTTTTAAAGGTGTTTGTTTGCAACTATAAAGCAAGACCGTAAATAGGGTAAGGTAAATGAGTTTCATAATTAATACTTGTTAAACCAGCCCTGCTCTTTCCAACAAGGCATCTGGATTTGGTTTTTGCCCTCTAAATTTAATGTATAGTTCCATAGGGTCCTCAGTGCCACCCTTTGACAAAACAAAATCTTTAAATTTACGAGCTACTTTTTTATTGAAAATTCCTTCATCTTTAAAATAAGCAAAAGCGTCTGCGTCAAGCACCTCGGCCCACTTGTAGCTGTAATAGCCAGCACTGTACCCTCCTTGAAATATATGACTAAATGCAGTGCTCATACAAGTGCTAGGGGTTTGTGGATATAATGCGGTGTCTTTAAAAGCACTGTTTTCAAAGTCTTTTACAGAGCTTATCTTTGAAGGGTCACTGCCATGCCATGCCATGTCAAGTAAACCAAAACTAAGTTGTCTAAGGGTTTGCATACCTTGATGAAATGTAGCAGAGGCTTTAATTTTTTCAATAAGCTCCATAGGAATTACCTCACCAGTTTTGTAGTGTGTCGCAAATAACTCTAGGGTTTGTCTTTCATAGCACCAGTTTTCTAATATTTGACTTGGCAGTTCCACAAAATCCCATGAAACATTAGTGCCACTTAGGCCTTTATACTTTGTGTTTGCAAGCATTCCATGGAGGCCATGACCAAACTCATGAAAAAGAGTGGTAACCTCACCAAAAGTTAATAGGGAGGGCTTTGTGGCAGTTGGTTTTGTAAAATTACAAACGTTAGAGATGTGAGGTCTGTCATTTATCTCACCTTTTCCATCTGGGGTATCTATTATTTGTTGAGGTTTATAGCTTGTCATCCAAGCACCACCCCGTTTGCCAGCTCGAGGATGAAAATCTGCATAAAAAATCGCAACAAGTTCACCTTCTGTATTAAGTACACGGTAGGTTTTTACATCTGGGTGATAGGTGTCAATACTTGTATCTTCTTTAAAATCAAGGTCAAACAATTTCTTGGCCACACTAAAAACGCCCTGTATAACGTTCTCTAATTTAAAATAGGGTTTAAGTAGCTCATCATCTAAGCTAAATTTTTCTTGTTTTAATTTTTCAGCATAATAGGCACTGTCCCATTTTTGTAGTTGGTCTATCCCGTCAATTTTTTTTGCAAATCTTTCTAGCTCATTAAATTCTCTTTGAGCCGCCGGTTTAGCTTTTACTAGTAATTCGTTTAAAAAACCGTGTACTTTTTCTGGTGATTGTGCCATACGCTCCTCTAGAACGAAATGTGCATGACTTTTATAGCCTAGGAGTTGGGCCCTTTGGTATCTTAATTTTACAATATCTAAAACATGTTGCTCGTTATTTTGTGGGTTGTCTTGAAAGGCTCTTGCACCAAATGCCAGGGCTAGTTTTTTACGCAAGGCTCTGTTTTGTGCATATTTCATAAACGGGACATAACTTGGATAGTCTAAGGTAATAATCCAACCTTTTTTGCCTTTTTCTTTAGCTATCTGTTTGGCAGCTTCTTTTTCTCCCGCTGGCAAGCCCGCTAGATCTTGCTCTTTGTCTATCAATAATTCAAAGGCGTTTGTTTGGGCCAGTACATTTTCACCAAAACTTAAACCTAGTTTAGATAACTGGGTATCGATACTACGAAGTTGTGCTTTTTTCTTCTCAGATAAATTGGCTCCATTTCTGGCAAATCCTTTGTATTGTTTTTCTAGCAACATCTGCTGTTCTCCATTTAGATCTTTGGTTTGTTTGAGATCGTATATGGTTTTCACTCGTTTAAAAAGGTCCTGGTTGAGCAGTAAATCATTCGAGAAATTTGATAATAGTGGAGAAATTTCTTGCGCTATTTGCTGGATTTGATCATTTGTTTCTGCGCTATTTAAATTAAAAAAAATACTTGTAGCTCTATCTAGTGCTTTTCCCGTATTCTCGAGGGCCTCAATTGTGTTTTTAAAGGTTGGGACGTCTGGGTTTTTTGTAATATCAGCTACCTCTTGTTTGGTGGTTTCAATGAGCGCTTTAATGCCCGGTAGATAGTGCTCATTATTGATTTTAGAAAAAGGAGCTAGGTCAAAGTGTTGTAATAATGGATTGTCCATAAGTTAGGATGTAGCGTCTAAGGGTTTGGAAAAAAATGGAGCTAAATTAGTATTAAAGGTTTTTAGCGCTTTGTTCAACTTTTATTTTTAACCCCTCTTTATAGGCAATTATTTTATCTAGCACGCAGGTGTCTGAGGTGCTAATAATTTGCGCAGCTAAGATACCTGCATTTTTGGCTCCATTTAAGGCAACAGTTGCAACGGGTACCCCGCCAGGCATCTGCAAGATAGACAACACAGAGTCCCATCCGTCAATGCTATTGCTTGACTTTACAGGTACACCAATTACAGGTAGTGGAGATAAAGAGGCTACCATACCTGGCAAATGTGCTGCGCCACCTGCTCCTGCAATAATTACTTTAATACCACGAGTGTGCGCATTTTTACTAAAGTCAAATAGTTTTTCTGGTGTGCGATGTGCAGAAACGATATCTACTTCAATTTCTATATCAAAACCTTTTAGGATGTCTATGGCATCTTGCATTACGGGCATATCACTGGTGGATCCCATTACTATGGCTACTTTCATAATTATTTGCTTATTACTTTAATACGTTGCTTTACTTGTTGTGCAATCTCTCTTGCGGTATCAATATTTTGGTTTACAATGGTAACGTGGCCCATTTTTCTAAAAGGGCGTGTTTGTTTTTTACCATAGATGTGTGGTGTTACACCATCCATGGCCATAATTTCTTCAATGTTTTGGTATGCAACATCTCCAGTGTGGTTTTGTTCACCTACCAAATTTACCATAATACCACCTACTTTACTAGCTGTATTGCCAAGAGGTAGATCTAGAATAGCCCTGATGTGTTGTTCAAATTGGTTTGTATAACTAGCCTCAATACTGTAATGACCAGAGTTGTGTGGTCTTGGAGCTACTTCATTTACTATAATTTGATCATCATTTGTTTGAAACATTTCAACGGCAAGAAGACCTACATGCTCGAAGGCTTTGGAAACCTGTATGGCTATACTTCTAGCTTTTGCAGCAACTTTGTCATCAATTCGGGCGGGGCAAATAACATACTCTACTTGGTTTGCCTGAGGATGAAACTCCATTTCAACAACAGGATATGTTTTAACCTGCGCACTTGGGTTTCTTACAACAATTACTGCAAGTTCATTTTTAAAAGCTACTAGATCTTCTGTTATACAAGGGCAGTCTGGTAATACATCTAATGTTTGAGAATTTTTAATTACTTGAACGCCCTTTCCATCATAGCCGCCTGTACAGCTTTTCCAAACAAAGGGTAGTTTTAATTCTCCAGATGCTACTGCTTTTTTAACTAGTGCAATAGTCTCAAAAACGGAAAATGGAGCGGTGGGTATTTTATGAGTGTCATAAAACTTTTTTTGTACTCCTTTGTCTTGAATGTTGCGTAGTGTTTTTGAACTAGGATATACTTTTTTTCCTTCTTTCTCTAAAGCTTCTAAGGCCTCTATGTTTACACCTTCTATCTCAAAGGTAAGTATGTCTACTTTTTTTCCGAAGGTATACACCGTATCATAATCCATTAGGTCTCCCTGTGTAAAGTGGTCACAGGCTATACGGCACGGGGCTTCAAGACTAGGATCTAGCACATGTGTGGTGATGTCAAATTTGCGCGTTTCATAAAGCATCATTTTGCCTAGTTGGCCGCCGCCTAAAATCCCGAGTGTGAAATTTGAAGAAAAATAATTTGCCATAACACAAAGATACATTGTTCTTTCAAATAGCTATCTTTGCCGCGATTAATTATTGTACAACATTTATTAAATTATAGAGTTTTATAAAACTCTATGGTCCAGAAAACAAAAAAGATGACAAATATCGTACTATTTGGCCCTCCAGGTGCCGGAAAAGGAACGCAAGCAGAGGTATTAAAAGTAAAATATCAATTGGTACACATCTCTACAGGTGATGTGTTTAGATATAACATAAAAAATCAAACAGAATTAGGCACACTTGCCAAGTCCTACATGGATAAAGGACATTTAGTACCAGATGGTGTAACCATTAAGATGCTAAATGCTGAGGTAGAGAAAAACCCTGACGCCAATGGCTTTGTTTTTGATGGATTCCCAAGAACACAAGCACAAGCAGAAGCTCTTGCCACATTAATGGAAGAGAAATCTAGTCAAATAAATGCAATGGTAGCTCTTGAGGTAGATGATCAGGTGTTGGTTGGCAGATTATTAGAGCGGGGTAAAACAAGTGGCCGCGCTGATGATGCTAATGAGGCCATTATTAGAGAACGCGTTGCAGAGTACTACCGAAAAACGGATATTTTAAAAGAATTTTATAAAGCTCAGAACAAATACTTTGGTGTAAACGGTGTCGGAAATATTCAAGAGATTACAGCTCGTTTGAGCGAAGTGTTTGATAAATTATAATAAGCGTGAACTATAAAAAATCTTACCCAGGTAAGAAAAAGGTATGACTGAAGGAAATTTTGTTGACTACGTAAAAATTCATGTAACCTCTGGTAAGGGTGGGCAAGGAAGTGCGCATTTGCGACGTGAAAAATTCATCCCAAAAGGAGGCCCAGATGGTGGAGATGGAGGGCGTGGAGGTCATATTATACTAAAGGCCAATAGCAACCTTTGGACACTACACCATTTAAAATTTAAGCGCCATTTCAAAGCCGGGTATGGCGGTGCAGGAAGTAAACAAACAAGTACAGGCGCAGATGGAGAAGATATCTACATTGAGGTGCCTTTAGGTACCCTAGTTATAAACACAGAAACTGGAGAAAGATTAAAAGAGCTTTTACAACACGATGAAGAGCTTATCCTTGCAAAAGGAGGTATGGGAGGACTCGGAAATAATCATTTTAAATCTTCTACCAATCAAACACCTCGTTACGCTCAACCAGGAATGGATGGAGAAGAGGGAGCCTTTACCCTTGAGATGAAAGTTTTGGCAGATGTAGGTTTGGTAGGATTTCCAAATGCCGGAAAATCTACACTACTGTCTGTAATTACTGCTGCAAAACCAAAAATTGCTAATTATGAGTTTACTACTCTAAAGCCAAATTTGGGTATTGTAGCCTACCGAGATCACCGAACTTTTGTCATGGCAGATATACCTGGTATTATAGAAGGAGCTGCAGAAGGAAAGGGGCTTGGACATTATTTCTTACGTCACATAGAACGCAACTCTACTTTGCTTTTTTTAATCCCTGCAGATGCAGATGATATAAAAAAACAATATGATGTCCTTCTAGACGAACTAAAGCGCTATAATCCTGAACTTCTAGACAAAGATAAATTGGTGGCCATTTCAAAAGCTGATATGCTAGATGATGAGTTAAAGGCAGAAATGAAGCAGGCTTTAGATATAGATTTTGAGGGAATCCCTTATTTGTTTTTTAGTTCAATGGCCCAACAGGGTTTAATGCAGCTAAAAGACAAACTTTGGACCATGCTTAACCAAACTAGTGTACACTAACTCAAGACCAACCGCTGTTATTCTTACAAGAGTAAACAGACACAAATAGGGTGTACTTTTTAAATTAACACATCTTAATATCGTTTTATGCGAGGGCTACTTTTAGTATTAATGTTTCCTTTTTCTTTGCTAAGTCAAACAAGCTTTGAGCTTGCCAAGAATTATTATCTGCAAGGGAATATTGCTAAAGCTACCCCTCTTTTTGAACTACATCTTAACCAGTACCCTAATGACCTTGTCACACTAGAATATCTAGGAGATATAGCAGGAGATGCCAAAGAGTGGGATACTGCAATGATTTATTATAAATCACTTGTAGACCTAGATCCAACTAACGCTAATTACCACTTTAAATATGGCGGTGTACTGGGTATGAAGGCGCTCTCTGTGAATAAATTTAGTGCTGCATTGTATATTAGTGATGTTAAAATGCATTTTAAAAAAGCAGCAACACTAGACTCTACTCACACAAAAGCGAGAGCGGCACTCGTAGAGTTGTATATGCAATTGCCCGCTATTATTGGTGGTAGTGAAGACACAGCGCTATTTTATGCAAATGAGCTCACTGAGCTATCTCTAGAAAAAGGCTATATAGCTAAAGGATATATTGCTAGCTATACAGGTGATGTTCTAGCTGCAGAACAGTTTTACAAAAATGCTGTTGCACAACAAGGATCTTTAGATAGTTTTTCTAAACTCATTGATTTTTACAAAAACACTAGCCAAGTTCAAAAGGCAATACAGATGTTAAAACAAAATCTTACCCTTGATGACCATCAAAATGAATTGAACTATCTAATAGGCGAGCTTGCCGCAAGCTATAATTTAGAGCCTCAATTGGCGATAAAACATTTAAAAACCTATCTACAATACTATTCTTCAGAAGATAACACACCTATATGGTGGCCCTATCTAAGGTTGGCCCAAGTGTATAGAAGTATGGGAGCTAAAACCAAGGCACTTTTCTGGATCGATAAAGCGCTCGCAATAGCTCCTAGGTTTAAACAAGCAGCCAAAGAAAAGATATTAATACAGCAGCTTTAAAATAATTTTAATTTCTGAATTGATGTTAAAGGTTATCTTTCTATTTTTGGAGTAAGTGAGTTACACTTGTGTATAATTAACCATATAAATTTTTAAAAGGTAGATGAGAATCCATTTCATAGCCATTGGTGGGAGTGCCATGCATAATTTAGCCCTGGCATTACACAACAAGGGAGAACACGTAACGGGAAGCGATGATGAGATTTTTGATCCTTCTAGGTCAAGATTAGCAGCCAAAGGTTTACTGCCAGAGCAATATGGATGGTTTGAAGATAAAATCTCTTCAGATATTGATGCTGTTATTTTAGGAATGCACGCCAAACAAGACAATGTAGAGCTCCTGCGTGCAAAGGAGCTTGGTCTCACTATTTATAGTTATCCAGAATTTTTATACGAGCAGTCTAAAAATAAAACCCGTGTAGTTATTGGAGGATCTCATGGTAAAACCACTATCACCTCCATGATATTGCATGTAATGCACTACCATGATGTACAAGTAGATTATATGGTAGGAGCGCAATTAGAGGGGTTTGAGACCATGGTACATCTTACAAAAGAAAATGATTTCATTGTGTTGGAAGGTGATGAGTATCTATCCTCTGCCATTGATAGACGCCCAAAGTTTCATTTATACAAACCTAATATTGCTTTGCTCAGTGGCATTGCTTGGGATCATATCAATGTATTTCCAACCTTTGATAACTATGTGGAGCAATTTCGTGTTTTTCTCTCCCAGATCACTCATGGCGGTGCCATAGTTTACAATCAAGAAGATATAGAGGTTAAACAAGTAGTGGAGGCAACCCAAAACCAAATTAAAAAGTATCCCTACAAAACACCTAAATATAGTGTTGAGAATGGTGATACCCTTCTAGATACACAAGATGGAGCAATGCCCATCGAGGTGTTTGGAAAACATAATTTAAATAACCTGGAGGGGGCTCGTTGGATTTGCCAACTTATGGGTGTGCAACAAGAAGATTTTTATGAGGCAATTGCTACCTTTTCTGGAGCAAGCAAGCGCTTAGAAAAAATTGCACAAGGACCTACAAGCATAGCATATAAGGATTTTGCACATTCACCAAGTAAAGTAACAGCAACCACTCAGGCCCTAAAAAATCAGTATCCTGAGCGTAGTTTACTAGCATGTTTAGAATTGCATACCTACAGTAGTCTAAATCCAGAATTTCTCTCTGAATATAAAGGTGCACTTGATAAAGCAGATAAGGCAGTGGTATTTTACTCACCAAAGGCAGTAAAAATAAAAAAGTTGGATACTGTATCGAGTGCTCAAATATTAAAGGCTTTTCAAAGAGAAGATTTATTGGTCTTTACAGACCCATTAGCCTTTCAAGACTATTTGTTTGCCCAAGACTTTAGCAATACTTCATTGCTGCTTATGAGTAGTGGTAATTATGGCGGTTTAGATTTTGAAAAAGTCAAAGAAATTTTAAAATAATTAAAGGTGCAGTATCACTGCAAAAATAGATCATATTAATAAAAGATACATTGAACAAACAATCAAGCAAAGAGTCATCTCAAATCACCAAACTTGAACAACAAATTGATAGTTTGCAAGAGAGGCTAAGAATAAGTGAAACTAATTTTGGTTTTTTGTATGAGGATAATCCAGTTATGCATGCCACAATAAATCCACTGACAGGGTATATTGTTAATTGCAACAGTATGCTTGTTTCTAACCTTGGCTATAAAAACAATAAAGCAGTTCTTGGCACTCATATTTCCAAAATAGTTACAAAAAAATCTAGTATTAAAATCCTTGCTCTCTTAGAAACATCTTTGAGTCAAGGCCCAATTGCAAGTGAAGAAATTACTCTGAAAACCAAAAAAGGAAAATCAATACAAGCAATTTTAAATTCAAGAGCAATTTATAATAAAGCTGGTATTGTTGTCAAATCTATATTCACTTTGGTAGATATTTCAGAAATTAAAAAAGCACAACGCAAGGCTAAAAATAAAAAGGAAGATTTAGAGAGAGTTAATAAAGATCTTGAGCAGTTTGTTTCTATTTGTTCACATGATTTGCAGGAGCCTCTGGCAACCATAAGGTTTAGCAGTGATTTTTTAATGCAAAAATTCACAGACCAACTCTCTGAAAAGGGCAAAGAGTATATTGGGTATATTCATGAAGCCTCCGGGAGAATGGCTCAACAAATCAAAGGGCTGCTAGAACACAGCCGTATTGGTAGGGATTTAAAAATAACAAAAGTAGATGTGCAAGAGCAGCTTGAGGTAGCTAAGTATGATCTTAAAAAACGAATTCAAGAAACTAGTGCAACTATTATTTGTGGTAAACTCCCTAAAATAAAGGGGTATAAAGTAGAGTTGCGTTTACTGTTTCAAAACTTATTGAGTAATGCTCTTAAGTATGCCAAAAAAGATGTGGCTCCTATTATCAATATTACTGCAAAAGAAGAAGAAGAATTTTGGATTTTTTCTGTTGCAGACAATGGTATTGGAATCAAAGAGCAGGACATAGAAGATCTTTTTACAATTTTTTCTCGTGTACCTACTCAGCAAAAGCAGGAGGGAAGTGGTGTTGGTCTAGCTCACGCAGAAAAAATAGTTAAACTCCACGAGGGTGATATATGGGTAGAATCTCAATTTGGAGTGGGGAGTACCTTTTATTTTAAAATCAAAAAATAACATACCAAATTATCCTATATTTGAATTATATACGGTGTAAAAACTGCTGTATTTTTTAGATTATATTTCCTTATGCTACTTATTTTTACCAAACAAATTACTCCAAGAATTTCGTATGTTTTTAAACACATATGTACTCGTATTTTGGGTATTAAAGTTGGTTTTACAACAGAGATTGATGTCTTTTTAGCACACAAAGGTCCTAAAGTATCTTATGGGAAACAACCTTTGGGTAATGAGCTTTTTTTTCAAAGTCATGGCTTACTTACTCAACAAGGAATTGAAAGTGTAGAGATTAATGTGCGAGATTGGGACACAACCAAATGTTTCTTTGCAGTGAGTGATAAAAGCGCCTTGCCCTTTGATATATTTACAGCCGCTTTTTATTTGTTAAGCAGGTATGAAGAGTATTTGCCTAATGTAAAGGATCCCCTGGGAAGGTTTTCTGCTCTTGAGAGTTTGGGTTTCAAATACAACTTTCTAGATAGTCCGGTGATTGATATTTGGAGCTATAAACTTAAGGATTTGTTACAACAAAGATTTCCACAGCTATTATTTCCAGAAAAACAAACAACAGTACATAGTTTAATTAATGCACAAGTAGCATATGCTTTTTTAAATAAAGGCATCTTCAGGTCTTTTATTGGTTTTGCTTCAGATCTTTTTGGGCTAAGATTAAAACAGTTTGTACTTCGCTCCAAAGTTGTTTTAGGCCTACAAAAAGACCCTTATAATAGCTATAAGTGGATACTTAATGTTACTAAAAAAAGTAAGATGAAACTTACTGTATTTTTCTTGTTGGGGGAAGCGGTAGCATTTCACGAGACCATAAATACCCAGAAGCAAAAATTTAAAATGCTAATCAAGTATGTTGCAGACTATAAGGAGGTAGGTCTTTTGGTTTCTCTCAGAGCATTAACAAACCCCGATTTTTTAAAAACCGAAAAAACAACCTTAGAGCATATTATAAATAGAACCATTCAAAGCAGTCAAAACAGTAATTTACGTATAGGCCTTCCAGAAATTTATAGAAACTTGCTTGCCCTAGAAATAAAGAAAGATTACACAATGGTATATGAGAATCAGCCTGGTTTTAGAGCAGGAACCTGTACTCCTTTTTTATTTTATGATTTAGATTATGAAATCATAACTCCACTTGCTATACAGCCTATTGCTTGTACCACTCAAGGGTTCTTAAAATTAAGCCCGAAGGATACTGCACTAAAAATTGCCCAGATGTTTAGTAAAGTACAGCATGTTAACGGAACATTCTCTGTATTGTTTTCAAATAAAGATTTTTCTGCAGACCCTAACAATAAACTTTGGCGCTCCCTTTTTTCTGAAACCTTAATATCATGACTCAACCCACAATAACTGATGTTTTTTTCGATTTAGATCATACCCTTTGGGATTTTGACAAAAATTCTGCACTGGCTCTTGAGTGCGTGTTTAAGAGATTTTCTGTATCAGTTTCTTTAGACTCATTTTTAAAAGTATACGAGCCTATAAACTTCAATTATTGGCGCGAGTTTAGGGAAGAGCGTGTCACCAAAACCCAATTGCGCAGGGGGAGACTCATTGATAGCTTTGGTAAATTAGGAATTGTCTATGATATGAAAATTATAGATGGTATGAGTGAGGCTTATATTGAGGAGCTTCCAAATAATAATTATTTGTTTGATGGTACCTTTGACTTACTTAGCTATTTACAACAAAAATACACCCTGCACATTATAACAAATGGTTTTTCTAAGGTACAGTATGTTAAACTAAAAAAAAGTAAGCTTGCACCCTTTTTTGCTACAGTAACAAGCTCTGAGGAAGTTGGTGTCAAAAAACCAAATCCTTTAGTGTTTGAAACAGCCCTTGCAAAAGCAGGTGTTTCTGCTCAAAATAGTATTATGATTGGTGACACCTTTGATGCTGATATCCTTGGAGCAGAAGGAGTTGGGATGGACACTATTTTTTTTAATTATAGAAAAGAAACCCCAAAAGATGGCTATAAAGTTGTAGATTACTTGTTGGAGATAAAGGATTTATTGTAATATAGGTCCTTATGTAACCTAAGTTGCAGTAGGGTTTTTCATTTCTTAGTAATTTTAAACAAGTGCCCTAAAAGACTATTTAAGCAAGAAAAGCGTTTGTTTCATATACCCTAACTATTATGGATGTTAAAATCACCAAACTATTTTTCATATTCGTAAGTATGCTACTGTGCGTTTGTTGTTTTGATGATACAGATTTTGATCAAGCCAATGATGTTTTGGTAACACCAGCAATTGAACTTGATTTAATTTATTTTAATTTGGAGGCTTCCAAATTCTATGACTACACGAACAACACAGAAATTTTGGTTGTCCAGGATACTACAGATTTAGATTTTCTGGGGGGAGATGATATTACCAATATATTAAAAGGCGCAGACTTCTTTTTTGAGTTTACAAATAGCATTCCAAGGAGTTTTAACGTTTCTTTTGATTTTTTAAACCAAGACAATGTTTCTAAGTATTTAATGCAAACTACTGTGGCCTCTGCAACCGCAGACCAGCCAGTGGTGAGTTATTTTATACAATCTTTAGATGAGCTTCAAATTAAAGAACTCACAAAGGCAAAAAAGGTTTTGGTTACAGTAACCATACCTTCTTCATCGCAAGATTTAACAGGTGTTTTAAATTTACAGTCCAAAACCACCTATTATTTGCAAATAGAACAATAACAAACAACGATGAAAAAATTTCTTTTTATTTTTTTATTCCTTGGTGTGTCTACAGTAGTATGTCAGAACAAACAAGTTCTATATAATTGGGAGGTTACCCCACAAACACTCCTGCTTAATCCAGGAAGTATTGTTTCGGGCAGATTTCATGCAGGTGTTCCTTTAGGGTCTGGGTTTCATTTTAATGTTGGCTCAAGTGGCGTTTCTGTTTTTGACGTATTTGCTGATGATGGTGTAGATATCAATACTAAAATTACAAACACAATCTCTAGATTGAGCTCTCGAGATTTTTTCACTGTAAACCAGCAATTAGATGTGATAAACTTTGGCTGGTTATCTAAAGGTTTTGACCCTATGTATTTCTCAGGCGGAATGTATCAAGAACTTGACGTTATTGCCTATTTTCCAAAAGACATCGCTCTTTTGGCTTGGGAAGGCAATAGAAATTATATTGGGAAAGCTTTTGATTTTAACCACATAAGTGCCCGCGCAGATTTGTTAACAGTGTATCATTTTGGTGTAAATAAACAAGTTTCAAAAAAACTAACTGCTGGTGTTCGGTTCAAACTATATTCAAGTATGGTTAGTGTAAGTAGTACAAGAAATAAAGGCGCTTTTAAAACAGCACTGAGACCTGGTAGTGTTAATATATATGAGCACACGGTTACAGATTTGGATGCAGAGGTAAAAACCTCTGGATTTATATCACTAGATGGTTTGGAGCAGTCTCAAGTAAGTAAAAAACTGCTTGGGCGAGCTTTACTGGGAGGTAACCTTGGTATTGGTTTTGATGTTGGTATGACCTACCAGTTTGATAAGCAACTTTCTTTGACGGCCTCTGTGCTTGATCTAGGTGCTATTTTTCATACCAAAGATACTGAACGTTACAAGGCCACTGGAGATTATACTCTAGATGGCATTGAGCTTATTTTTCCTGAATTAGAGAGTGACCAATCTACCATACCATATTATGACAATCTAGAAGATGATATAGTGCGTGAGATACCTGTTGACACATTAAATACAGGATATACTCAGCTAAGACCCACAAAAATAAACGCGGCATTACATTATGATTTTGGGAGATTTGTTGGAGATAAGGGTGGATGTAATTGTAAAAATAATGGTACAAAACAAAAGCGAGTTTCTCAAGCAGGGTTTCAGTACTTTAGCATATTTCGACCTCGAGGGCTTCAAATGGCAGGAACACTTTATTACACCAGAAGTTTTGGCAACACAATCTCCATAAAAACAACCTACACTTTAGATCGTTATTCTGCCAAAAATATTGGAGCTGGGATGTTTTTGAATATAGCAGATATAAATTTGTTTTTAGCGGCAGATAACCTTTTGCAGATGTCTAATCTTGCAAAGGCAAATAGTGTATCTTTACAAGTAGGATTAAACTATATATTAAATTAATAATGAAACATTTTTTTTTAACCCTGGCGATTATTGTAACAAGTTCCAATGTTTCTCTGGCTCAGAAGAGTTTGAGTGACTATAGTTTTGTGGTGGTTCCAGATAAATTTGAATTTTTAACTAAAGCCAATCAATATCAATTAAATGATATGACTAAATACTATCTAGCTAAAAATGGATTTAACACTTATTACTTTAGTGAACTACCAAGTGTAGATAATTGTGATGGGTTGTGGGCAGATGTTACGTCTATTGTTGGATTTACAAGAACCAAGATTATGGTTGTTTTAAAAGACTGTAAGGGAAATGAAGTGTTTCGGGGAGAAACTGGTACTAGCAAACAAAAAGAGTATAAAAAATCTTATCAAGATGCTTTACGTAACGCCTTTTTATGTTTTAAAGAGCTTGGTGTAAAACAAAAAGCAATAGCGTTAAAACCAAATGATATTGCTTCCCCTGGGCAAGATGTAGTTACTATTCCAAAAAGTAACATTGAGGAGTCTAGTAGTGGTATGGGACCAGAAAATCAATTTAACGCCTACACTTATAAATCAGTAGCATATCTTTTAAAGAAAGTTGAGGGAGGATATAATTTGTATGATGCCTCCACTGCAGATTTAATTTTAAAGGGAACCATTGGGTTTTCTAAATCAGGTTATATGGGTGTGGTTTTTGACCTTAATTATCAGTGCTCTTTTCTTGAGAACCAGGACCTTTTACTCGTGGGGCAAGACGGAGTATCAATAACATTAGTTTTTCAGAACTAAAAATCATATTTATCTTTCCAAAGACTTTTTAAATAAGCCTTTAATTGATTTTCTTTTGCATTATTACCTGCCTGGTACAGTGTGGTGCCAATAATCTCTTTTGGAAGAAACTCATGAGGCACAAAAGCATTCTCATAATCATGGGCATACGCATAGTTGTCACCATAGCCGAGTTCTTTCATGAGTTTTGTGGGCGCATTTCTAATAGAAAAGGGTACAGACAGATCTCCAGTTTGCTTGACGAGTTGTTGCCCTTTTTTTATTGCTAGATAACTAGCATTACTCTTTACTGAGCTTGCAAGGTATATTACACATTGACTCAAAATGATACCAGACTCAGGAAAACCAATTGAGGTTACAGATTGAAATGTTGCATTGGCAAGTAAAAGAGCATTTGGGTTTGCATTGCCAATATCTTCACTAGCAAGTATCACAAGTCTTCTAGCAATAAAGGTTATATCTTCACCACCCTCGATCATTCTAGCAAGCCAGTATATAGCTGCATTTGGATCACTGCCACGTATTGATTTAATAAACGCCGAAACAATATCATAGTGCTGGTCTCCGGTTTTATCATACAACACGGTGTTTTTTTGTACCTTATGTTGTACCATTTTGTTGGTGATAACAACCTTTTGTTTTTCATCAGTACTGCTTTGAGATATTTCAGAAATCACCACCAACTCTAGAATGTTGAGTAGTTTTCTTGCATCACCTCCAGATAATCTCAATATAGCCTGTGTTTCTTGTAATTCAATATCATATTTCATTAATACAGTATCTATGGCAATGGCTCGTTTTAAAAGGTCCTCTAGATCTTTTTTAGAAAAGGATTGTAAAACATATACTTGACATCTTGAGAGTAGGGCAGGGATTACCTCAAAACTTGGATTTTCTGTGGTGGCACCAATAAGGGTAACCAGTCCTTTTTCTACAGCACTAAGTAAAGAGTCTTGTTGAGATTTACTGAAACGATGGATTTCATCTATAAAAAGTATTGGGTTTTTTGTGGTAAATAACCCCTCAGCTTTTTTTGCCTTTTGTATGATCTCCCTTACGGCAGCTACTCCGCTATCAACAGCGCTTAGTTGGTAGAAAGGCCTTTGTGACTGTGATGCAATAATGGTAGCCAGTGTTGTTTTGCCAATCCCAGGTGGTCCCCAAAATAACATTGACGGTATCATACCGCTTTGTAATTGTTTTGTTAGTGCTCCAGTTTCTCCAACAAGATGTTGCTGGCTTAGATATTCTTGGAGTGTCTTTGGCCGTATTCTTTCTGCTAATGGGATATTCATTCTATAAAGGTATGTTTTTAATTTTTGCTACTAAACTGCCAATTTATCATATTGTAGTATTTGGATTTGTTTTTGCTATATACAGGTATGACCAAAACTCAAAAACTTTATTTCTCTCTTGATGTTTTACTATATCCTCTACTGTTTGTGGTAATCATGTGGCTTGTATTTTGGTTTGAAATACGGTTTGGTAAAGATTTTACGCCCTATGGTATCCATCCAGGCAAAGTTGAGGGGTTAAGAGGGATATTATTTGGTCCTTTTATTCATGGTAGTTTAAAGCACTTGTTTAACAATAGTATACCTATGTTGGTTTTAGGGGCTGCTCTTTTTTATTTTTACCGCCCTTTGCGGTGGCAAGTGTTTATTTTAGGTTTTGTTGTCACGGGCCTTATAACATGGGCTATTGGCCGCCCTGCAAACCATATTGGCGCTAGTGGAATTGTTTATTTATTAGCTTCTTTTTTATTCTTTAAGGGTATAATCTCAAAGCAGTACCAACTTACGGCACTTTCCTTTGCTGTTGTATTTGTGTATGGTAGTTTGCTTTGGTATGTATTTCCTTTAGATAATCATATATCCTGGGAAGGACATTTATCTGGTTTTGGTGTTGGTGTATTGCTGGCATTTTTATTCAAAGGTGCTTCTACAATCACCAATAAAAAATTTGATTGGGAAGCCGATGATTACTTGCCGGAGAACGATCCTTTTATGCAGCAATTTGATGCAGACGGAAACTTTATTGAAAACAAACCAACTTTAGAGCAGCAGCAAATAGATACGACTTCAAATAATGACCTAGGGATTGTGTATACCATTGTGAAACAGAAAAAGCAATAGCTTGTTTTACTTTGAACGTTGACGTACTACCTCATACAGTAATGCACCACAGGCAACAGATACATTCAAAGAGTTGATGGCACCCAGTAGTGGTAGAGAAGCTTTTTTGTCTACTATGTTAAGTACAGATTTTGAAACGCCAAGACCTTCAGATCCCATAACAATAGCCAAAGGCTCATTTAGTTCTAAATTATATATGGTGTCTTGAGTTTTTTCTGTAGCAGCAATGGTTGTAACACCACTTCCTTGAAGATAATAAATAGCATCTTTAATATGATCTACCTTACAAATTGGAATATTGAATATAGCTCCTGCAGAGGTTTTAACGGTATCACCACTTACTGGAGCTCCCCCTTTTTTTTGAATAATAACACCATCCACACCGGTGCACTCTGCAGTTCTTAAAATGGCACCAAAATTTCTAACATCACTAATTTGATCTAGAATCAAAAACAAAGGTGTTTTTTCACTCTCTAGTACTTCCTCTACCATAGTTTCTAAGGAAACAAATTCTATGGGAGAACTTATTAAAATAATTCCTTGGTGGTTACTCCTGCAAAGTTTCTCCATTTTTTCAAGAGGCACATAGGAGATTGTTGTATTAAGAGCATCAAGGTCTGCTATAATAGCATCAATTTTAGGACTCTGTAGTCCTTTTTGGATATATGCCTTGTCTATAGTTTGTTTAGCTTTTAAAGCTTCTATTACGGGGTAAATCCCAAATAATAAGGTCTCTTTCTTCATAATGTAAAAATAAAAAACCATCCTTAGAAAAGGATGGTTTTAAAATATATAATTATATTTTACTAGTCAGCGTCTTCATAAGTAACTTCCCAGTTAAATGCGTCTAATAATACAGCTGTAACAGTTGCATTAGTGGTACCTCCGTTCCAACTACCCGCATCTCCAGGAACATCTCCTTCAGGGTAACTACCACTTGGATTAGAACCATCATATACAACTCCGTCTACTGTTGTTACAACACCAAAGAATTCAAAAGAATCGTCTTCTACAAAAGTAGAAGCATCAACTCCAAATAATTCAGCCATATCAGCAGTTGTAAAACTTACATCAAATGGGAAAGTTGTTGTTGAGCCGAAAGGTATAGCCTCAGAAGGTGCACCTGCGAAATCTCCAACTACAGTTACTTCATAAGTAGCAACATTTCCATTAGGATCTTCAGTCATTGCGCTAAAAGAAGCGGTTGCTGGATCTGCACCCATTTCAAATACTGGAGCTGTTACAAATTTTACAAACCCACCGTTGGTTAATTCTGGAAAGCGTTCTAGATCTTGATCATCGCAACTAGTGAAGGTAACTGTAGATAATAAAGCTACAAACACTAGAGTGAATATTTTATTTATATTTTTCATAATTAAAGTATTTAATTAAAATGGATTAGTTAATGAAACCAGCTGGGTTTGTATCCCAAAATACTTGGTTGTCAGCGGTTGTTTGACTTATGTTAGGATTTGTGTTAGTTTCGGTTTCTGGATATCTGTAGGATCTTGGGAATGGACCTACTGGTTTAACACCTGTTTGAAGTGTAGGATATCCTGTTCTTCTGTACATATTGTAAGGCTCTACACCATTACCCCATGACGCAAGGTACCATTCTCTAATAACGATTGCCATTTTAGCTTCGTTTCCAGAAGCAGCATCGTACTCAGCCATTACTCTAGCAATATAGTCGTTGATATCTGCTGATGTTGCAGCATAGTCTATAGTTTCGTCATCTTCATCAGTAGTTTCTAAATCACCAGTAAAGTTTGTTACTTTATCCATGCTAAGAGCAATACCTGCTTCTAAAAGTGATCTTGAATCAACACCAACTCCTAAGTCTAATCCAGCTTCAGCAAGTGCGAAGTGTGTAAAAGATGATAAGAAAATTGGGTTTATACCTTCACCATTAAGTGTTGGAGTGCTGTTTCCGTCTGATCTGTTGAATTGGTTGTTGTCAAAAGCTCCTCCACCAGGATATACACCCCAGGTAGATCTTCTAATACCGTCATTTGGAATTCCTTCATCATCACCATGGTCTCTACCCCAGTATAAGTTTCCAACATAGCAGTAGTCATAGATATCTTGACCATCACAAGGAAGATTTGATCCCGAAGGTGCAGAACTTCTTTGACGGTAGATATAGTAACGTAGTCTTGGATCTGCTATTCCTGTTTCAACAAAAGGAGCTTGATCATCCCCTGCGTTTAACATATCTAAAAATCCATTACTCATGTAAAAACCTGCTCCATTTACATAGTTACCTTGAAATATTGGGCTTCTAGATTCTGGAACGCTTGATGAGGAATACCTGAATTGAAAATCCTCTTCATCAGTATCAATAATGTTTTCTGACAATAAACCAGAAATTGCCGCACCATCACCCATGTTAAGATGCGCTTTTAATTTTAAAGTATTTGCAACAGCAATCCAGTTGTCTGCGTCAAAACTTCCATAAAATAAATCTTGAGGTACTACTGGACTATCTTGGCTTAAGTTTGAGATAGCGGTGTTTAATAGTGCTATTTGAGCCGTATACACTTCTTCTCCCGGATCTAAAGCAGGAGTTGGGAACTCCCCAAATTGATTAGCTTGACTGTAAGGTACATCACCTATGTAATCTACTAAGGTAATATATGTGTAGGCTTCCATGATCTGTGCAACACCTAAATGATTTGGTAAACCGCCTTCTGTATTTGCAGAAATAGTTTCTAATAAATCTACGTTCGCAAACATTCTGTATGCTGAAGACCATGTTCCGTTTAATGAATTAACACCTACTGTTCCGTTGTATTGTCCAAACTGCGCAGTCATACGAGTAATAGTTGAAGAGGATCCTCTAAAACCACTCATGATACCATTAAACGATAATTGTATTGAGTTTAATACAAAGTTTTTGTCTGCCACATCTGCACTAATTGCATTTGGGTTATCTAGTAAATCTAGCTCTGCTGTTTCACAACCTGTGAATAAAGCTAACATAGCTGTTACAAATGTTATTTTTATAATATTTTTCATAATATGTAATTAAAATTTTAGGTTACACTAGTATAACAAGGTGGTAAAGTAATTACCACCTCACTAGTACCATTTATTATTAAAATGTTGCCTTTATACCGAAAGAGTAACGCTTAGAAGTTGGTCCTGTTTGGAATTCTAAACCTTGACCATTACCAGTTCCTACACTCAATGCCTCTGGATCTATATTAAAATCTTGAGGAATATTAAATGTTCTAACATATAAGTTTTGACCAGATAACGAAAAGGATACGTTACCAAACGGTGTTTTCTCTAGCATCTTCTCTGTAAGAGAGAACGTTAATGATGCCTCTCTTAAACGTAAATGAGATGCGTCATACATACCTTGTCCAGATGGATCAACTAGGTTAATGAAGTACAAATCGTTGGCTCCAACTTGAATGCTATTTTCAATTGGTTGTCCGTCATCGTCTAATAATAGCTGACCCGTTGTTGGATTTGCTAATAAACCAGGAATAACGTACGTTCCTTCTCTGTTATCAACATTTACAGTTGTTACACCACGACGATAAAATTGTGATGCAGTTTGAGAATAGATATCTCCACCATGAGTGTACTCTAATTGTGCAGATAATGATAACTGCTTATAGGTAATAGTGTTTATTGTTGTTGCTGTCCAGTCTGCGTTTGGATCACCAATTGTTTCAATGTCTTTACCTAAATCTCCTTCCGAGTCAAGAATTTGACCAGTACCAGGATTAATAAGTAATGCACCGTTTACACCAGTTCCGTAAGGGTTTTCGTCAGTTATGTTATCTTCAGAGTATCTTGCTGCATATCCACCTTTGATTACTCCTAGAGCTTCGCCTTCTGAAGCATAGTTTCCAAGGTTTGTAAACCCAGCATATGCAAAAGCCTCAACACCACCTAAATCAATAACGGTGTTTTCTGAAGCACTAAAGTTGTTACGCATATCCCAAGAAAAGTTGTCACTTTTTATTAGGGTAAAATCTAAACTTAATTCTACACCTTCTATTTGTGTTTCTGCGATATTATCAGCTGTACTTGTTGCTCCAGTAGATGGAGAAATTGGTCTTCCTACAATTTGATCGTTTATTGTTCTTTTAAATACGGTTGCATCAAATCTTACTCTTTTTTTGAATAAATCTCCTTCTAAACCTAATTCAAATTCTTTTTGAAGTTCTGGTTTAAGATTTACATTTCCTAAAAAAGATGATAAGCCGTTTGTTGTAACAGCATTTCCATCACTATCAATTACAGCCGATGCTGTAGAATTGAATCCAGTTCTTGTTGAGTACACTCCTGGGAATCTTGCAGAAGTACCATAACCAGCACGGAATTTTAAGTAGTTTAAAGCATCAGATGACACACCATCCATAGATGTTGGTACAAATGATAATGAAGCTCCAGGGTAGAACAACTTGTTGTTCTCAGCCTCTAATGTTGAAGCCCAGTCATTACGTCCAGATAAGGTTAAGAATAAGTATCCCCCATAATCGAAAGCAGCTTCACCGTAAGCACCTAGGATATTTTGTTGTGCTTGAAACGTTAAACTACCTGCAACTGGATCATTAATAGTTTGGTCAATAAAGTTGTCATGGTCAAAGAAACCAAATACTACTTGGTTTTGACTTGATTGTCCAAATTGCTCATAGGTATCACGTCTTGCGTTGAAACCTAGTTGCGTTGTTAAACTAAATTCATCAGCAATTTCTATGTTGTTGAAACTAAAGTTTAAGTTATGGTCATAAATAAAGTTAGTACCATTTGTGGTTCTTAGATAACCATTTGTGTAAGGAGCTGTTACATTACCTTTAGCAGCTCTAAACTCTTGCGTTTCGCTGTAGGTATCTAAACCAAAACGGTAAGATACAGATGTGTTATCAGAAATTTCATAAGATGCTCCTAACTTTCCGTAAAAACGGTTTGTTTTTTGCTCACTACCTGCGTAGTTAGTTAACCAATTAGGATTTTCTTGATCAGTTCTGTAGTAAACGCTTGATCTGTCGTTTGGATTCTCGAAAGGAAGGTTCATAAGATCCAAGTTTCTTGGAATAAACAATGTTCTAGTAAATATAGAAAGAGCCCCACCTGCATTATTTGCAGCAATTGGAGGTGTATTTACTCTTGTGCTACTGAAGTTTGCTGTTCCATTAAATGAAAACTTATTAGAAAGTTTTGTAGAACCACCTAGACCAATATTGTAACGAGTTAATCCGTTATTTCTAATGTACCCGTCTTCTGTTGTGTAACCAAAGTTAAGGTTGTAGCGTGTGTTGCCATTGTTTCCAGGAGAACCTGCAACGTTTACAGACATTGATTGTCCTAATCCAGTTCTGAAAAAGTCCTTAACGTTGTTATTAGCAGCGGCATAAGGAATTTCTAATCCGTCAAATTCAGGAAATAAATCTCCTTGGTTTGCATATGGATGTGCTACCATTTGATTTGAGTCAAAACGAGCTCCCCAGTTACCAACATATCCAGGGTTTATAATGTTATCTGCACCTTGACCATATTCGTTTTGGTAATCTGCAAGGTTAGAGATTTGTGTTTGGTAAACAGAAGAGTTAACAGTAACTTCAAACTTTTTGTTTAAGTCTTTGTTAGATCCGTTTTTGGTTGTAATGAGGACAACACCATTTCTACCTTGTTGTCCGTACAATACAGATGCACTCAAACCTTTTAAGATTTGTACACTTTCAACATTGTTTGGATCTAAATCTAAGAAACGGCTACTTGTCACTGTGTTACCACCACCAAAACCAGTTTGTTGGTTTGTACCAGAGTCAAAAGGAACACCATCTACAATAAATAAAGGTTGGTTAGAACCGTTAATAGAACTTCTACCACGGATAACAAAGTTAGTACCTGATCCAGTAGCTCCACTGTTACCTACAATTTGAACACCAGCAACTTTACCATTTAAAGATCTAACAACGTCAGATTCTGGTTTGTTTTCAATTGCATCAGCTTCAAGTGTTGTAACCGCATATCCTAAAGACTTACGTTCTTTAGTTGCACCACCATAACCTGTTAGTACTACCGCATCTAGCGTTTCTCCTTGCTCCATTGTCACATTCATCATACTTGATGATGCTGTAACAAGTTTTTCTTGGGAGTCAAACCCTACATAAGAGTAAACAAGTGTCTGCCCAACTTCTGTTGAGATAGAATAATTTCCATCAAAATCAGATTGAGTACCATTTGTCGTACTTTTTACAATAATATTTACTCCTGGTAACGGTAAGCCTGAATCATCAGTTACTGTACCGGAGATTGTTTTTTCCTGTGCAAATGATATTTGCACTACCAACGCTAGTAATAGCGTTAAAATTCCACTAAACTTTGTTTTCATTTTTTTATTTATTTGAATTAGCCAACTCCAAAAATCTAAATAAAAACTTAATTACACAACTTTTTAAACTTAAATTTTGCTTTTTTCTCAAAGGCAGTTGTTGATTTTGTTTACTAAGACCTAAAATTGAGATGTAAGACTGAGGTGTATCTTTGAGTTTGAAAATTTAAATACCTGACCTTCAATATTTCCGTTAGCGACGCTAAATTTTAATAGTCCTGCTTTGGTTGTCATCCCAAGGCCTATACCGAAGCTGTATAATTTTTCTTTTTGATCTACACTTTTGTTTTCAAAATAGCCTAAATCAATTATTGAGTGCAAATATGTTTGTTGGTTAAGCAAAAAGCGGTACTCTGTATTTAATATCGATACCAGTGAGGCGTCGATGTTGTTCTCTAAAAACCCCCGCATGCTATTAATACCGCCAAACCTAAATAGTTCATTGGTAAGGTATGTGTCGCTTGTTATCAAGTTGGTGGTGTTTTGTAGATAGATGCTGTTTTTTTGATTAATGTAAAATGAATGGTTTATGACATTTGATAGAGTAACTTGTCTTGTTTTTTTGGAATTGGTTTTTCTGTTTCCAATACCAATATCTAGATTTAAAAATGTTTTTACAGGGAAAAGAGTATTTTGCTGTAGCTTTATAAATGTGACCCCAGTGGTTAGAAATGAGGAGCTATAATCTTCAAGATTTTCTGGGCTTTGATTTTCAGATAATAAGTCGTTAGAGGTTTTAGCTGCAAAGCCAACATTTGCTTTTGAGGAGGGAGATATTTGGTAAGATACCCTCAGGTTTTGAGAGGCAGAAGAAAAGGTACTATCTCTTCTAAAAATATTTAGTTGTGCCTGAATACCAAAGGGGGTTTTAAATATGTAAGGAAGTGTTGTTTTTAAATTTAAACTTTCTTGATCTGCTCCATCTGCCTTGTATTTTAAAACAAACTGTTCTCCATAATTTAAATTATTATTTAAAACAAGATCTATATACCCATTGAATACTATATTTTGTGTTTGTTCATTTGTAGCAAACCCTATAATACCATCAAAAGTGTTGAAGTTCTGTTTTTCTAGATATAAGTATAATGTGGTTTTTTTCTTTTCAAATAATGCTTGCGGTGGCTTGATGCTATTTGCAAATCCTAGACTATTTAAAGCGTTGTTTTTTTTAAGTAATTGTTGTTTGTCAAACGCATCTCCTTTTTTTATCCCTGCAAAATAGCTTATAAATGATTTTGGAAATTTTTCATATCCCTTTAGAGCAATTGAGTCAATTATTCTTTTTGAGGTTTTGGAAGTGTTTAATGTAGCCCTAACAACGGTATCCTGAATCGTTAGATTTGTTAGTTTTAGTTTGTCAAAGGTGTATCCGTTTTTTGTTTGTAGTTTATTTAGTCTCTCTAACACTCTTTCGCTTTCCCTTAGAGGAATACTAAAATAATTTTCTTTCGTGTTTTTTGAAACCAGCGCAATTTGATCTTGAGTTAATGGTGTGTTGCTATAATCTATTTTTAATAGTGTGTATTTTTTACCTAGATAATAAGTTGCAGTGACTGTTGTGTCAGAATACTTTTGGATACTCACTAAGTTGCTTTCTAGGTAGCCGTATTTCTCTAGCGCTCTGGAGATCCTATTGGTTTCTTTTTTGACACTATTGAAATTTGGATGCTTTTTGACTATAGCCAGAGAATCTGTTAGGTTTTCTGATATGTTTGTTTGTGTAGAAAAAGTAAGTGCTATTTCTTGACTGTGTATCAAAAATATAAAACTAGTATATATATTAAGGTATATAAATATGTAGCAAATTCGTTTCAAATAGGTGGCAATTTATTTTGTAATAGTAACGATTGCATTTCGTTTTTAATATCTGAAAGCATAAATATTAAAATTCATTAAATTTTTAATACCCTAAGGTTTGACATTTCAAATAATTATTATATTTTTGCACGCCCTAATAAGAGGGAACTAATAAATAACAACTAAGTATAACAAGGAATTTTATGCCAACTATTTCACAATTAGTACGAAAAGGAAGGACCAAAATAACCAA
>Ga0206126_10000294_pt1 | contig 67585 bp, 69 predicted proteins | sample Helgoland_Spring_5_FD_148621 | JGI IMG/M metagenome (GOLD analysis project Ga0206126, IMG submission 148621) | Pelagic subsurface seawater microbial communities from Kabeltonne, Helgoland, North Sea - Helgoland_Spring_Bloom_20160412_1 | ecosystem: Environmental > Aquatic > Marine > Epipelagic ...
GCCTTATCCGGCAACTGTCGATCAGTGATATAGCGCTGTGAGAGTTTAGCCGCAGACACAATCGCACTGTCAGTGATCTCAACTCCATGGTGCACCTCATAGCGCTCCTTCAAGCCACGAAGAATCGCAATAGTGTCCTCCTCAGTAGGCTCCTCCACCAATACCTTTTGAAAACGTCGCTCCAGAGCAGCATCCTTCTCAATATTCTGGCGATACTCATCCAGAGTAGTAGCACCTACGCAGTGCAATTCACCCCGGGCCAGAGCAGGTTTTAACATGTTGCCCGCATCCAGCGAACCCTCAGCCTTGCCCGCACCCACCATGGTATGAATTTCATCAATAAACAGGATAATCTGCCCCTCCTGTTTGGACAGATCTTTAAGTACCGCCTTCAAGCGCTCTTCAAAGTCGCCGCGAAATTTAGCGCCCGCTAACAGAGCACCCAGATCCAGAGTCAAAACACGCTTACTCTTGAGGCCCTCAGGAACTTCGCCATTGACAATGCGCTGAGCCAACCCCTCAACAATTGCGGTTTTACCCACACCGGGCTCACCAATTAACACCGGGTTATTTTTAGTGCGGCGCTGCAGCACCTGAATAGTGCGGCGAATCTCGTCGTCTCGACCAATTACCGGATCCAGCTTGCCCTGCTCCGCCCTTTCAGTTAGATCGATGGTGTATTTATCCAGGGCCTCACGCTGACCTTCCGCAGCTGCATCAGTCACAGCCTCACCTCCACGAACAGCTTCTATAGCCGCCTTGGCTTTTTTAGTGTCGCCAAATTTGGCCAGAGTTTTTCCCAGTAGACCATTGTCTTCCAGGGCAGCCCAGAGCACCATTTCGCTGGAGATAAACTGATCGCCCTTTTGCTGAGCGGCGCGATCTGCCATATTCATCAAGCGTCCCAGGTCCTGGGATAAATTGGCATCACCAGTGGGGCTTGTCACCTTGGCTAATTGATCAAGCTGACCATTTAAAGCCTCTTGCAAACCATTGGCATCATAGCCGGCACGGTTAAGAATAGGCCGCACCGAGCCGCCCTGTTGGTTGAGAAGAGCCAGTAAAAGATGGGCAGGTTCGATGGCAGAATGGTCATTGCCTATGGCTATGGACTGGGCCTCTGCCAGTGCGTTTTGCAGCTGATTGGTTAATTTATCGACTCGCATATCAATTCCCAATAATAGTTTGTGGCCTAGGATAATAGTTGGGGGTGGCTATGGGACTTTTCAATAGCTGAACAAAATCGAGTTGATAAGAATCAATAGATATAAAAAAAGCCCCGTCGCACTTGAGCACGACGGGGCTTTGCTAGCCTGATAGCTGTCTAGGCTTGATTCAGCGCAGTGGTCATCTCGATCACTGCCTTTTTACCATCGCCGTACACCATTAACGTATGGTCCATGGCAAATAGCGGATTGGGCAGCCCAGCAAAGCCGGGGCTGAGAGATCGCTTAATTACCACCACATTTTTGGCCTTATCCACATTCAGAATTGGCATACCATAGATTGGGCTGCCCTCAGACTCGCGGGCCATTGGATTGGTCACATCATTGGCACCGATAATAATCACCACATCAGTGTCCTCAAATGTTGGATTGATTCTATCCATCTCCACTAACTTGTCGTAGGGAACCTCAGCCTCGGCTAATAGCACATTCATATGGCCAGGCATACGGCCTGCTACCGGGTGAATACCGTACTCAACCTCTGTGCCTCTGGCTTCCATGGCATCAGCCAGTTCGCGCACCGCGTGTTGGGCCTGAGCCATGGCCATACCATAGCCGGGCACAATGACCACACGCTCGGCCATTTCCAGCATCAGAGCCACTTCATCGGGCTGGGCACTGGTAACCTTGCCGGCATAGACTTCATCTGCATCCACTATGTCACCACCGGCCGCCATCTTGCCGAACAGCACATTGGCCAGCGAGCGGTTCATCGCGACACACATAATTTGCGTCAGAATCAGACCAGAGGTACCCACCAGTGAACCGGCGACAATCAATACTGTATTGCCCAGGATAAAGCCCGCCAGTGCCGCAGCTATACCAGAGTAGGAGTTAAGTAGAGCGATAACCACCGGCATATCGGCGCCACCAATAGGCATTACCAGGAACAGACCCAGCAGCAGAGCCAGCGCCACAATACTAACCATAGCCGCTGTATTGCCTGGGTCCATCACCAGAGCAACCACCGCAGCTACTGCTGCCGCGAGGAAAATCGCATTGCCAATGGGGCCGCCGGGCAGTCCGTAGCTCTTTTTCATCAGTTCCTGCAGTTTGGCAAAGGCGACAAAGCTACCGGTCAGAGTGACCGCACCAATCAGCACTGTCAGGCCAATGGAGACCAGGGCAATTGTGCCCTCGGCACCCTGCCCAAAGGCACTGGCACTGATTGCTATAGGAGTAAGAATATCGGCGAAAGATGTAGGCGCCTGACCCAGCTGAGAATAGTATTCCGCCAGAGCGATAGTTAGCGAGGCACCGCCACCAAAGCCATTGAGCAACGCCACCATTTGCGGCATGGAGGTCATCTGGATTCTCAGGGCCATGGTTGCACCCACAATACCGCCCACCAACACACCGGCAATAATATAGCTGAAGTTAACAATGCTGCTGTCGAGTAATGTCACCACCACAGCGATCAACATTCCCAGGGCTGATAATCTATTGCCACGCACAGCAGTCTTGGGTTTGGTCAGACCTTTGATGCCGAGAATAAATAGAATGCCGGCAAACAGATAAACGAAACTCACAATAGTTGGATTCATCGCTTACTTCCTCTTAAACATGGCAAGCATGCGATTAGTGACTAGATAACCACCCACCACATTGATGGTGGCCAGTGTCACCGCAATAAAGCCAAGACCATTGACCAACAGGGGGGAACTGTCAGAACCAGCTGCCGCAATAAAGCCAAGACCATTGACCAACAGGGGGGAACTGTCAGAACCAGCTGCCAGCAGCGCGCCCACCAGAGTAATACCAGAGACCGCATTGGTACCCGACATCAGGGGGGTATGCAATGTGGGTGGCACCTTGGTGATCAACTCCACACCAAGAAACAGCGACAGCACAAAGAGTGCCAGTAATAAAATTAGAATTTCCATGGTTTAGGCCCCTTCCGGCTGTGATTCTAGCTCTGGCAGATTAAGTAGTTTACGCATATGGGGATGGGGAACCTCACCCTGATGAGCAACCACAGTACCGGCGACTATCTCATCGTTAAAATCTAGGTTGAGGTTGCCCTCTTCATCGAGAATTAGCTCCAGCAATGTCTGCATATTTTTACCCAGCATCTGGCTGGCGTGATAGGCCAGCTCCGAGGGCACATTTTCCGGGCCCAAAATAGTCACATCGTGGGCCATCACTGTTTTGCCCTGCTCAGTCAAATCGCAGTTACCACCGCGCTCTGCGGCCAGGTCTACAATCACTGCACCTGGCTTCATGGCCTTCACCATATCCTCGGTCACCAGAATTGGTGACTTGGCGCCGGGAATCGCTGCAGTGGTAATAATAATATCCTGCTGGGCCACCACCTCGGTCATCAGCTCCCGCTGACGACGCAAGAAGTCTTCGCCCTGCTCTTTGGCGTAACCACCTGCACCTTCAGACTCGCCAGTATCAAGGTCCAGCTCAATGGGTTTGGCACCCACCGACAATATTTGCTCGCGGGCAGCGGGACGCACATCATAGGCTTCCACCACAGCACCGAGCCGCTTGGCGGTGGCGCAGGCCTGCAACCCGGCAACACCCACACCCATAATTAATACTCGCGCTGGCTGCAAGGTGCCTGCGGCGGTCATTAGCATAGGAAAAATCCTTGGTGCGGCAGAGGCACCCATAAGTACGGCTTTGTAGCCCGCCAGGGTGGCCATGGAGGACAGTACATCCATGCTCTGGGCGCGACTGATTCTGGGTACCAGCTCCAGTGCTATGGCAGTGGCCCCCCTGTCGGCAACCGCCTGAGCGGCCTGGGGAGAGGCCAGCGGGTCCATCATGCCGATAATCAGCTGCCCACTGCGCAGCCGCGCCAGATCATCGTCACTGTTTTCATTGTTTGAGCCAAAGCTCTGAACTTGCAAGATAATATCTGCACTGGCAAATATCTCTGCGCGATCTGCGGTAATTGTTGCTCCAGCCGCAGAGTATTCTGCATCCGGGTAGCCTGCTGCACTACCTGCATCTGCTTGGATAAGTACCTTTACACTTCTGTCTGTCAGAGACTGGACATTGGCAGGGGACATGGCGACACGTTTCTCACCGGCTTTGATTTCCGAGGGAATTCCGATAATCACTCAATTCTCCTATTCCGTCAGAGACTGGACATTGGCAGGGGACATGGCGACACGTTTCTCACCGGCTTTGATTTCCGAGGGAATTCCGATAATCACTCAATTCTCCTATAATTGAAAATGAATAAGTCATTGTTTATAACTTACGTGAATGCTAGCAAATAAAGTCACTATCGAGTAATCGATTTAGGAATAATAGCTATTACATATTAATGATAGTCCCACAGGCTCAAGCCTAGAGGCGGTTGTAGCGGAATTACTGATCAAACAGAGAATCTGTATTTGAAGGCTGAGTGCGACCTAGATTAGGCGGGAAACAGAAAAGTCGGCCAATTCGATCATTACTGATTTAAATTTATTATCGGGCAATTGCTGCAGCGCCTGCTTCGCTAAGCCAGCCTCCTTCTGAGCAAGCTCCATGCTATAGGCTATGCCACCTGAGGCCTGCACAGCACTCAGAATGCCACAAAAATTCTCTTTGCTTTTGCGGGTGATTGCATCGCAGATCAAGTTGCGCTGAGCTTCCTCCACATTATCTCTGGCAAAAATCAGCGGCAAAGTCATTTTGCCCTCGGCTAAATCATCACCCACATTTTTACCTATGGATTCAACATCCCCCTGATAATCCAGCACATCATCAACAATCTGAAATGCCATACCCAGATGTCTGCCGTAATCAGCCATCAAGTTGGACTCAGTACCTGCAAGTACAGCACCAGCGCCGGCAGCAGCCTCAAATAGCTTGGCGGTTTTGCGATAGATCACCTGCAGATAGATATCCTCACAGATAGCGGGATTACCCGCATTGGCCATCTGCTGAACTTCGCCCTCCGAAATCACATTGGTCGCATCAGCCATCAGGCCCATAATCGGCATATCGCCAACCTCCACCAACATCTGGAAAGCCCTGGAGTACAGAAAATCACCCACCAGCACGCTGGGCGCATTGCCCCACTGGGCATTGGCCGTCTCGCGGCCCCGGCGCAGCGCAGATACATCGACCACATCATCGTGCAATAGGGTTGCAGTATGGATAAACTCGATCACAGCGGCCATTTTTAAATGCTGCGAGCCGCTGTAACCATTGGCCAGAGCGCTGAGCAATAAGACAACAGGACGCAGCCTCTTACCTCCGGCTTCCACTATGTAATGGCCGATATTCTCCACCAGCCCGACGTCTGATTGCAGCTGGCTGACAATCAACTCATTGACTGCAGTAAATTCTTCTTTGATGGCTTGGTGAAAAGACAACATTGGTTATTGGGTTTGCCGTTTAAAATACGTGGTGCATGCTAGGCAGCCCCTCCCCTGCTGTCAACCCAAAATGTCCTGCCAGCCCAGCCGCAGCAGCCTTATTGTCTGCTGGCAGAGGCTTAAATAGTTGCTGCAACGAGCAGAACTGGGTACGATGCGCGCTCCGAACCAAATCTCAAGGAACTCATGTCCTTCACCCCAAAATCCTCATACTCTAAAGAAGAAATACTCGCGAGCAGTCGCGGCGAATTGTTTGGCCCAGGCAACGCCAAGCTTCCAGCACCCAATATGCTGATGATCGACCGCATTGTCGAAATCAACAATGATGGCGGCAAACACGGCCTGGGACAGATTGTCGCTGAAATCGATATCACTCCTGATCTCTGGTTCTTTGACTGTCATTTTGAAGGTGATCCCGTCATGCCAGGCTGTCTTGGCCTAGATGCCCTCTGGCAACTGGTAGGTTTCTTTCTTGTCTGGAATGGCAATAGCGGCCGCGGCCGCGCACTGGGCGCAGGCAATGTAAAGTTCTTTGGTCAGATATTACCCACGGCCAAAAAAGTCACCTACAGACTGGACCTCAAACGCTTGGTACAGCGGCGCCTGATTATGGGTATCGCCGATGGCTCTGTTGAGGTAGATGGTCGCGAAATCTATACTGCTGAAGACCTCAAGGTTGGGCTTTTTTCCAGTACTGAAGACTTTTAACAGCAGCTCGGCACATTAAATAATATTTAACTCAGAAAACCAGCAAGAGGACTATCGATGAGACGCGCAGTAATTACCGGACTTGGAATTGTTTCCTGTCTTGGCAACGACAGGGAATCAGTCACCAAATCTCTGCGAGAAGGTATCTCCGGTATTCGCCGTCGTGAAGATTTTGTCGAAATGGGACTGCGCTGCCACGTGGGTGCTGTGCTGGATATAGACCCCAAAGAGCACATTGATCGCAAAGTGCTGCGTTTTATGGGTGCCTCTGCTTCCTATGCCTACATTGCCACGGATCGCGCAATTGCCGATGCCGGGCTCAGCGAAGACATGGTCTCTAACCCACGCACAGGTCTGGTTATGGGCGCCGGTGGCGTTTCTGGCGAAATGTTTACCGAAAGCATAGATGTAATGCGCGAGCGCGGCATCAAACGAGCTGGACCCTACCGGGTGACTCAAATTATGGCCAGCACAGTCTCTGCCTGTGTAGCCACCCCGTTTAAGATTAAAGGCGTCAACTATTCCATGGCCTCAGCCTGCGCAACCAGCGCCCACTGTATTGGCCATGCTCTGGAACTTATTCAGCTGGGTAAGCAAGATATAGTGCTGGCCGGTGGTTCCGAGGATATGCACTGGTCTATGGCTGGCCCCTTTGATGCCATGGGTGCACTGACAAGCAAATACAATGATACCCCCGAAATAGCCTCCAGAGCCTATGATGCGGAGCGCGATGGCTTTGCTCCTGGACTGGGCGCTGGCACCGTGGTGGTTGAAGAGCTGGAACATGCCCTTGCCCGCGGCGCCAATATTATCTGCGAAATTACCGGCTACGGTGCCACCTCAGATGGTGCCGATATGGTGTCTCCATCCGGTGAAGGCGCAGAGCGCAGCATGAAGATGGCGATGGAGACCGCCAGCGGACCCATAGACTATATCAATGCCCATGGCACCAGCACGCCAGTGGGTGATATTGCCGAGCTGGGCGCGATTCGCAATACCTTTGGTGATAACTGCCCAGATATCAGCTCCACCAAATCACTCTCAGGCCACAGCCTGGGAGCAGCAGGTGTCCATGAAGCAATCTACTGCATGCTGATGATGGAAGCCGGGTTTGTTACTGGCTCCGCTCATATTGACAAGCTCGACGATCATGCCGCCGGCTTGCCTATTCTGCTTGAGACTAAAGATAAAAAGTTGGATCGAGTGATGTCCAACAGCTTTGGCTTTGGCGGCACCAACGCAACCTTGGTGATGGAACGCTACTCCAGCTAATCCCTCACTCCATTAAAAAAGGCGGCCAATGCCGCCTTTTTTAATGCCTGGCTTTTTATTGTCCAGCCACCCAATCTTTAATGCGCTGTTCCAAAATATCCAAGGGGATGGGGCCAGCCTCCAGCACTCGATCATGGAAGCTGCGAATATCAAAATCCTCTCCCAGCTCTTGGCTCGCATATTGCCGCAACTCTTTGATCTTTAACTCACCCATTTTGTAAGCCAGTGCCTGGCCGGGCCAGACTATATAGCGATCAATCTCCACGGTAATATCATGCTCAGACTTTCAGACTTGGCACTATTGGCGATAAAAAAGTCGATCGCACGCTGACGACTCCAGCCCAGCGAATGCATACCTGTATCCACTACCAACCGCACCGCGCGCCACATTTCGTAAGTCAGTTGACCAAACTTGCTGTAGGGATCTTTATAAAAGCCCATCTCCTCACCCAGGCTCTCCGAGTACAGACCCCAACCCTCAACAAAGGCGGTAATACGGTAGAGATCGCGACGCCAGGGATGAACATTAGTCTGTTCTTTGGCCAGAGAGATTTGCAGATGGTGCCCAGGCATAGCCTCATGCAATGTCAGTGCCTCCATCTCCCACTTGGGTCTGGTATCTAGTGCGTAGGTATTAGCAAAAAAGATCCCTGCCCGCCCCATGGACTGGGCGCCAGACTGGTAATAGGCCGTTGTCTGAGATTTCTCCGCATAGCTGGGAATCATCTTTACGCCGTAGGGTAGCCGGGGCAATACACCAAACAATGCCGGCAACTCTGCATCCGCGCGCTTAGCAATATCCCTATACTCACGCATCAGGTCTTCTTTGTTGGTGAAATAAAACTGCGGGTCGCGGCGTAAAAATTCAGTAAAGGCATCAAAATCACCTTCGAAGCCTGAATCAATAATCACCTGCTCCATGGCTGCACGGATCCGCGCCACTTCCCTGAGACCCAGGGCATGAATCTGCTCTGCAGTTAAATCTGTGGTAGTCACCTTCGAAGCCTGAATCAATAATCACCTGCTCCATGGCTGCACGGATCCGCGCCACTTCCCTGAGACCCAGGGCATGAATCTGCTCTGCAGTTAAATCTGTGGTAGTCGAACGCGCCGCGCGATGGGCGTACCATGCCTGGCCATTGGCAAGGTTGGATAGGCCGACCGCCTGCACCGCATTAGGCAGGTAGTCGGTTTCTAAAAACCGCTGCAACTTCTTGTAGGCCGGCGCTATGCCATTTTGATAGGCCGCTATTGCGCGGGCTTTAAGCTGCTTCTGCTGGTCGGGGGAAATACTATCGGGAAAACTCACAAAGGCACCCAGCAGTGGGCTGTCCATGGGGTCGTCAAATAGCTGATTAGCCACCTGCCCAGGCACATCGCGCAGGGTGATGGCTGGCGGTGTGATCCCAGCTTCAAGCCCTTGCTTCATCAAAACTATGGTCTGCATAATCAAGCTATCTGCCGATTCCAGGCGGGCGATAATATCCCTATAGTCCGTTAGTTTCCGGCTCGGCATCAAGCTAATCATTTGCGCCAAATCTTGCTGCACACCACCCATCTGATTGATCGGCATTAACTCATCGGGAAATGCCTGAGCAGCCACATTGGCGCTGAGGTCTTTATGGAATAGCTGAAAATCCAATATCGCCGACTCACCTAGGGAATCGACCGAAATAGTCTCGACTGCTTTTAGCAGCGTGCGGCTGTCCCGGTTGCGCTGCTCTATGGCCTCTGGAGAATAATCTGTCCAGCGATCATTCTGTCCGGCATAACCTAGCCAGGTGGCGGCCTCTGGGTACTGGGTCATCTGGTAGTCATAGACCAAATCCATCAGAGCGGCGAGACGCTCATCCTGTCTGGCATAGCCGTTTTCCTCTGTTACCAGATCCAATCTGGCCTGATAGTCGCTTAGTGCGGCGATAGATTGGGCAGACATAGCTGTCAACAGCAGTATCCCAACCAGCAACCCCAGTCTCTGGACCATTTTGCTGATATTAAATAATGTACTCATAGCAACCTCTTTTTATTATTCTGGATATTGGCCTATAAAAACCCCGTGGGGATACAGCACTATAGCTGTGGCCCGATACTTAAAGGACAAAATAAAAGGGAACTGCCCAGGCAGTTCCCTTTTAGATATCATCGGTGAAGGGCTATTTCACCACTAGCAGCTTAGAGCGCGGCTAAAATAGCCTCGGCACTAGAGCCTTCCAGGGCGCCGGCGTCAACATTGAGCAGGCTTACCACACCGTCGTCAACGATCATTGCGAAACGCTTGCTGCGAGTGCCCATACCAAACCCAGTGCCGTCCAACTCAAGACCCACAGCTTTGGTAAAGTCGCCATTGCCATCTGCCAGCATCATTAGGTGATCGGCATTGGCGCTCTGGCCCCAGGCGTGCATCACAAATACATCATTGACGGACATACAGGCAACAGTGTCCACACCTTTGGCCTTGATATCATCGACATGCACCACAAAACCTGGCAGGTGAGCCGCCGAACAGGTGGGAGTAAAGGCGCCGGGAACAGCGAACAGAACCACTTTTTTTCCTGCGAAAATATCCGCTGTGCTGATGCCCGTGGGACCCTCGGCACCCATAATGGTAAACATTCCCTCAGGAATTTTATCGCCAACTTGAATTGTCATATGGACCTCATTGATTATTAGTTTTTAAATAGAGCGGCCACAGTAAAGCCTGGGGTCGCCCAAAGTATTTTTGCCTACAGCCCTAGAACGGAATATCGTCGTCAAATGCCCCGCCCTGCTGCTGAGGTGCGCTCTGCTGTGGTGCGCTCTGCTGAGGTGCACTCTGTTGCTGTTGCGGCGCACTCTGCTGCTGAGCCTGAGGCGCTGACTGCTGATAACTGCCCTGAGACTGATCATAGTCTCCAGATTGCTGACCACCGCGGCTGTCCAACATCTGCATTTCGCTGGCAACAATTTCAGTGGTGTAGCGGTCCTGTCCGTCCTGGCCCTGCCACTTGCGCGTACGCAATGAGCCTTCAATATAGAGCTTCGAGCCCTTCTTCACATACTCGCCTGCAATCTCGGCCAAGCGGTTGAAAAATACCACTCGGTGCCATTCGGTGCGTTCTTGCTGGTCACCGGTGTTTTTGTCTTTCCATGATTCAGATGTGGCGAGGCTGAGATTGGTTACAGCGCCACCAGATGGCATAAAGCGTGTTTCTGGATCCTGACCACAGTTACCCACAATGATGACTTTATTGACTCCGCGTGCCATTGATTTCCCCTGTTTTCTCTGAGTTAAGTAGCGACAAAATCCCTGATAAAATCACAGTTAAAAGCACCATCAAATGGGACGATTGTCAGTACGGTTAAAATACGGTTTTAGGCTTTGCATATCCACCTTTTGCTTATCAACTTTGATATAGGCCAAAGGTTCGCCTTCAACCAAGAGTATATCTTCTACCCCAGTTATTGTTGAAACTATTTTTGCAAATTCCTGGCGGTCTGTATCACCCACCTGCAATACCAATGTCTGCAGAGCTCTGGGTGACTGCAATCCCAGGGCCAGTAACCACCAGATAAACAAAACTCCGGCGATCAGTAAAAATAGTCCGCTAAACCCGTAATACTGCAGGCTCCAGCCACCAAGTACCCCTCCGGCAAAGGCGCCAAAAAACTGGCAGGTGGAATAGATGCCCATGGCAGTGCCTCGATTACCCACTGGGCAGACCTTGCTTAACCAGGAGGGTAGCGACGCTTCAAGCAAATTAAAGGCAGCAAAAAATGCCAGCAGCATCAGCGGAGTCAACAGCGGACTTCTGTGCACAGCTAGCACCAGCATGGAGACGGCAAGCACGGCCACTGCAGAGACAAAACTAAGCTTTTGTTGCTGGTGGCGCTCACCCAGAATCATAGCGGGAACCATGGCCACAAACCCACCACCTAGCAGAGCGGCATAGACCCACCACAGATCTCTGTCAGCTATACCCAGCTCATCGGTAAGAATAGTCGGAATCACCACAAAGGCTGCCATCAGCGCCAGATGCAGAGCAAAGACACCCAGATTTAAGCGCAGCAATACAGGGTTACTGAGCAGCTGTCCGATCTGAGCAATATCGGTCAAGGTCTCGCGATTGCGCTGCACAGCTATGGCTCTGGGCACCTGGGATACGAATATCAGTAGTCCCAGTACACCCAGGCCCGCTGTCAGCCAAAATATTGCCGCCAGGCCGCCATAGTTAGCTATTAGCGGGCCCAGAATCATAGCCACCATAAACGATAGACCAATACTGGCCCCTATGGCTGCCATGGCCTTGGTGCGGTTTTCTTCGCAGGTTAGATCTGTGACCATAGCCATCAACGTACTGGCTATGGCGCCCATACCCTGCATGGCTCGACCGATCATCAGCTGAGTCATAGTTTCTGCATTGGCTGCAAATATACTGCCCGCCACAAACATCAGCAGACCACCAACAATGACTGGCCGTCGCCCTATGCGATCCGATAGCAGCCCCAGCGGAATTTGCAGCATAGCCTGGGTAAGACCATAGACTCCCAGCGTCAATCCCAGCAGCAGCGGCGAGGCATCTGCATAGTCATTCATATACAGCCCGAGAACCGGCAGCACCATAAACAGGCCGAGCATTCTAACGCCGTACAGGCTTGCCAGAGAGGCCGTAGCTCGCCGTTCGACGGCAGAAAAAGTCGATGAAGATTGAGTGGTTTTAGTCAAGATGGTTTCAAATGCTTCTAATAAAATTCGGCCACCATCTTAACAGCGCAGTGGGGCACCGAGAATATTTATCGGCAATTTTTTGTAAAACAGGGTCTATTCAGGCGGCCTGGTCGTAAATAGTTGGGTATGGCAAATTCACTTTGCCCAATGCGGGTTCAGCGCCCTATAATTACTGGTTTTTTATAGCCCCTTAATAAATGACAAAGAAGCACTAATGGATACCATTCAGGTTAGGGGCGCACGCACCCACAATCTTAAAAATATCGATCTAGATATTCCCCGCGACAAGCTGATTGTTATCACTGGGCTGTCTGGGTCGGGTAAGTCATCTCTGGCATTTGATACATTGTATGCCGAGGGGCAGCGACGCTATGTAGAGTCCCTGTCCACCTATGCTCGACAATTTTTGTCGATGATGGAAAAGCCAGATGTAGACCATGTAGAGGGTCTCTCCCCCGCTATCTCCATCGAACAAAAGTCCACTTCCCACAACCCTCGTTCCACCGTGGGCACCATCACTGAAATTTACGACTATCTGCGCCTGCTATTTGCCCGAGCTGGCGAACCTCGCTGCCCGGACCATGGTCAGGCACTCAATGCTCAGACCGTGAGCCAGATGGTCGATCAGGTACTGGCGCTGCCAGAGGGCAGCAAACTGATGCTGTTGGCACCAGTGATCAAGGATCGCAAAGGTGAGCATCTGCATCTGTTTGACAGCCTGCGCCGCCAGGGCTTTATTCGCGCCCGTATCGATGGCCTGGTCTGCGATCTGGATGAGGCTCCGGCGCTGGATAAAAAGAAAAAACATACTATTGAGGTGGTGGTTGACCGCTTTAAGGTCAAAGAGGATATAGGTCTGCGCCTGGCCGAATCCTTTGGGACCGCCCTGCCTTTGAGACCGCCCTGGCCCTCGCCGAGGGACTGGCCAGCATAAGCTATATGGATGGCGGCACACCGGATCAGATATTTAGTGCCAAATTTGCCTGCCCTGTGTGCAACTACAGCCTCAATGAACTTGAGCCAAGACTGTTTTCCTTTAACAACCCAGCTGGTGCCTGCCCCACCTGCGACGGCCTGGGCGTGCACCAGTTTTTTGATATAGATCGAGTGATCCAGCACCCGGAGGCGTCCATCTCCGAAGGCGCTATCCGCGGCTGGGATCGACGCACATTGTTTTACTACAATATGCTCACCAGTCTCGCCGAGCACTATGACTTCGATATTGAGCAACCCTGGGAGCAACTCTCCCCCATTCATCAGCAAAAGATTTTATTTGGCAGCGACGACGAGGAGATCACCTTCAACTATGTGAACGACCCCCATTCATCAGCAAAAGATTTTATTTGGCAGCGACGACGAAGAGATCACCTTTAACTATGTGAACGACCGGGGCACCGTATTCCGTCGCCAGCACAGCTTTGAGGGTGTAATCAATAATATGGAGCGGCGCTACCGCGAGACCGAGTCCACCTCGGTGCGCGAAGAGCTGACCAAGTATATGGCCACCTCCAACTGCCCCGAGTGCTCCGGCACCCGTCTGCGCAAATCTGCGCGCAATGTATTTATTGATGATCGCCGTATTGAAGACATAGTCTGTATGCCCGTGGGCGATTGCTGCGACTATTTTGAACAGCTTGATCTGCCCGGTCGTCAGGGCGAAATTGCCGAGAAAATTGTCAAAGAGATTCGCCAGCGCTTTAACTTCCTGGTGGATGTGGGCCTAAACTATCTCTCGCTAAACCGCAGTGCAGACACCTTATCCGGCGGTGAAGCCCAGCGTATCAGGCTGGCCAGCCAGATTGGTGCTGGCCTTGTGGGTGTGATGTATATCCTTGACGAGCCCTCTATTGGCCTGCACCAGCGTGATAATGAACGACTCCTCAAGACCCTGGTGCGACTCAGAGATCTGGGCAATACCGTTATTGTGGTTGAGCATGATGAAGACGCTATCGCCTCTGCCGACCATATTATCGATATAGGCCCAGGTGCCGGGATACATGGTGGCGAGATTGTTGCTGAGGGTACCGCCAAGCAGATCAAAGCCAACAAAAACTCTATTACCGGGCAGTTTATGTCCGGCAAGCGAGGTATTGTTATTCCCAAGGTGCGCAACAAAGGGAAGGGTAAAACATTAAAAATTACCGGCGCAACAGGCAATAACCTGCAAAAAATTGATTTGGAAATACCCCAGGGCGTGTTTACCTGTATTACTGGCGTCTCCGGCTCAGGCAAATCGACGCTGATCAATGAAACCCTTTATCCAGCTGCAGCTGTGGCTCTTAATAAAGCCACCACATTGAAGCCTGCGGCCCATACCAAGATCACCGGCCTCAGCCATCTGGACAAATGCATAGATATCAACCAGAGCCCAATTGGCCGCACCCCCCGCTCCAATCCGGCCACCTACACTGGCATCTTTACGCCGGTACGTGAACTGTTTGCCGGCACCCAGGAGGCTCGTTCAAGGGGCTATAACCCAGGGCGCTTTAGCTTCAATGTCAAAGGTGGACGCTGTGAAGCCTGTCAGGGTGATGGTGTCACCAAGGTGGAGATGCACTTCTTGCCTGATATCTATGTACCCTGTGATGTCTGTAAGGGCCAGCGCTACAACCGCGAGACATTGGATGTGCATTTCAAGGGTAAAAATATTCATCAGGTTCTGGATATGACTATCGAAGATGCCCGTGAATTCTTTGACGCCATTCCCGCTATTGCCCGCAAGCTGCAAACTCTGATCGATGTGGGCCTGTCCTATATCAGCCTCGGCCAGTCAGCCACTACTCTATCTGGTGGTGAGGCACAGCGCGTTAAGCTGTCCAAGGAACTGTCCAAGCGAGATACCGGCAAGACGCTCTATATTCTCGACGAGCCTACCACCGGTTTACACTTCCATGATATTGAGCAGCTGCTAGCCGTGCTTCATCGCCTGCGCGACCATGGCAACACAGTAGTGGTGATTGAACATAATCTGGATGTGATTAAAACTGCCGACTGGATTGTTGATCTGGGCCCTGAGGGTGGCTCTGGTGGCGGGCTGATAGTAGCTCAGGGTACACCTGAGGAGGTGGCTTTAGTCGAGGGCTCCCATACAGGGCACTTTCTCAAAGATATTCTGGCGCGCTGATCGCTGCGCTCAGAAGTTAGCCTGCCAGGATTTGTAATCGGCAATCATTTCATCGACGGCGGTCTGCTGGTACTCCCGCAGGCCGCTGAGGATAATCTTCTTAACTCCACAGCCAGCCACATCCTCACCATCCATCAGACGAAACTGCAGCTCTACATCGCCTCGCTTACCATCGACAATCATTTGGGTCTCTGCCAGCTCAACCCACGGCTGGGCTAAATTGAGGCGATCCAGGTGCAGCGACATAGACTGATAGATGGCCAGTGGTCGCGCCGGATTGATCATTACATTCTGTTCGGCCATCAGTGGCACCAGAATATAGGGAAAATTCTGCCCTGAGAACAGCACATAGCTGCGCACCAGCTGCTCTATCATCGACTGATCAAAGGCAGCTTCAGTAGAGCGTTCAACCTGCAGATAGCATTTGCCACGACCATCCAAAATTTCAAATTCATCGCCCGGTGCCTCGGGAAACAATAGACCTACGTCTGCGGAGACCATACCCGAAAAATTAAATGTCATCTCCTGACTCAGACCATAGCGCTGCAGTGCTATGGCAAACAACAGATCCCCAGGCACACAGAAGCGCTTGCTATCTGCATCATGAATAGGATTAAAGTCATTGCTCACTGCTTTGGCAAAGCGACTGCCCTGCTCCGCACTAATGGTTAGCTGGCTATCATTCTGATTGTAAAAACTATCGAGAAACATAAATGGCATTGGCCCTGAGGATCAGCCGCGCATACTAATCAGTTTAAATCTCAGGTCAAGGACAATATAGATATTCCCTGTGGGGTATTGGCGTATCAGGGGTATTGGCGTATCAGCGCGCTGAATCAGGGTTAATCCAGCTCCGCCTCAAATTCTTCGAGCAGGTCCAGAGGCTCCATTTCCTGGCCATCAAGAGCTTCATTCCAGTTGATACCAGCCATCAACACATCGCTGTGCATACCGGGCAACCAGTCATCGAGAAACTCCTCCAGATCTATGGCCACCGGCTTATAGACAGCCCAGTCACCAGTGCAGAGCGCCTCAGCCAAACGACTGTCAGACCAAAACGGCATAACATCAATATCATCGTTGTCAATTGAACTGACCAGAGACCAGTTGCCCTGTTGATCTTGCAAGCCCCAGACACAGCCATTTTCAAGGCACTCGACAACAAGACGATCGAGGTTTTCCTGCAGGTCATCGGAAAGTGGTTCCATGAAATTGCTCAACTTTTTATTATCTACTTCGAGAAGGCTTATAGTAACCCTTTTCCCAGAAGCACCAAACACCGAGTGAGACTATTTTTGCCACTGGCCCCTACCCCCGCCTAGACCAACAGGTAGGCTTCGCTGTTTTTGTAGCAATAGGAACAAGGATGAAAAAAAGGCCCGTTAAGCTCTGAGCTACGGGCCATTTCAGGCTCTAGTTGAGTACCTTATAGCCGCGGCCTATCAAGCAGCGCTTAACTATATGTCGCTGCTCGTGGCGGGCGCGCTCATTAGACTTTACTCCCCCCAACACAGCTCCGGCACCGGCCCCGCGCTTGGTGGTATTGCTATTGCCCACTACTGCACCCAACACGGCACCAATCACGGCGCCCTCGGCCGCCCCTTCTACAGTGCGGTTACTCACATCAATATTGGCGGCATAGTCTTTACAGTCCGCCAAATCCACCTCGTATTGGTAGGGGTCTACACCCAGGGTATCTATAATTACTTCCTTTGGCGCGCCATAGCGATAGCCGTTGGCACAGCCGGTAAGAGTGATTGCGAGTGCAATTGATAGCCATAGTTTTAACATGATAAATCCTTTATTGGTCAAGTCATCCGTTGTAAAGAACGCCAACCAGAGAATTTGGTTGACGCTCCCCAAGGGCCTCGAGCCGAGGCCAATTACTGCAAATGCCTACTTGGTATTATTCATAATACCGCGCACTGCCGCTGGAATATCGGCCGGCAGTACCACTAGTTTAGCATTAGATGATTTAGACAGATGTTTCATTGCATCAATATATTGCTCACCTAGCAGATACATAGCGGGCAGTTCTTTGTCCTGAATAGCCTCATTCACTTTGCTCAGCGCTTCTTTGGTGGCTTCAGCCAGCACTACCTGAGCCTCAGCATCGCGGCGGGACGCTTCCAGGCGGCCGTCGGCCTCCAGAATAGCCGCAGTCTTTTCACCATCGGCACGGGTCACAGTGGCGCGGCGCTGCCGCTCTGCTGCTGCCTGCTCTTCCATGGCCTGCTGCATTGTGCCCGAGGGGTTAATATCCTGAATCTCAACTGTCTTGAGCGTAATACCCCAGTCGGCAATATCTTCAGAGATAGAATCTTTCAGCTTGGCCTTGATCTGATCCCTAGATGACAATGCATCATCTAGCGCCATCTCACCCACAATGGAGCGCAGAGAGGTCTGTACTAATGTACGAATGGCCAGCTCATAGTCTTCAACACCATAGACAGCTCGCTCTGGGCTAATAATATTAATATAGGCCACCGCATTGGCAATAATCACCACATTATCCAGGGTGATCACTTCCTGAGAGGGAATATCCAACACTATATCTTTGGTAGTCGCCTTAAAGGACACGTCGTCTATATAGGGAATAATCAGATTCAGGCCAGGACTCAGTGATTTGTGAAATTTACCCAGCCGCTGAACCACCCACTTGGAACCCTGAGGTACCAGACGAATGCCTTTAAAAAGAGTAATAATCACCAGTATCAAAATTGCTACAACAACAAATGTACCTTCCATTTTCCTATCTCCTAAATCATCAACTAAGTTTGGCAACCACTAGCACATTGCCTGAAATTTCTTGGATATAAAGTCGGTCGCCGAGAGCTACCTCTGAGTCGCAACTGAACTCCCACTCATCTTCGCCCAAAATCGGTGTAGTAAATCGCAACCTGCCTCTGGTATCTCCAGCGGGTAACTTAATAACCTGCCCCGACTCCCCAATGGCCGACTCGCGAGCCCCTTGGCTATTGCTGCTATCCACCATTCTGGGCTTTACCAGCTTAAACCACAGCACCGTAAATACCACCGAAAAAACAGTCCACAACAGCACCTGCAGGCTGAAGGGTATATCGACTAACAGCGCCACCACCCCCACTACCAGAGCACCGAGGCCAAACCACAAAATGGTAAAGCTGGGAATAAAGATCTCTGCCACAACCAGTACAACACCCAGCACCAACCAGTGCCAGTAAAGCATATGAAGTTCCATTTAACGCCTCATTTCAATAAAAGTTACTCAAGGGTAACAAAGTTCAGTATCAATCAGTAGTAATCTGCCGACACATGAGCAGCGCATCCTCGCGGCCCAGTTCGGTTTTGTAATAGTCGCGCCGCTCCCCTACCTGAGCAAAGCCCCGCTCCTGATACAAGCGGATAGCGCGAAAATTGGACAGCCTGACTTCTAAGTAAATTGATCTGACCTGTTCGGCCAGATGATCTAACAGATAGTCTAGTATAGCAGCACCCAAGCCCATTCCCTGACTGTCTGGATGGACGGCTATATTATGTAGTTCAGCCTGATCCAGCATCGAGCTCAATATGCCAAAGCCAACTACATGATTATCCAGCTCAATCACCTTTGAGTCGCTGAGGCTAAGCTCAAACTGTTTGCGGCTCCAAGGAGAGGCTGAGCAAGCTGATTCTATAGCGCAGACCTGTTGCAGGTCAGCGTTCATCATGGGGCGGATACTGTGGAGCAAATCAGCTGTCCGCTCTGTGGACATGGCGCTGGGGTGAGAGATAGCGCACTGTCTGCCAGGCATCTCGCTTTAGGCTGGGCTGCTCAATCATTGTTGACAGGGATGGAATTAGCAGCGCGGTCACCTGGGCAAAGATATCCACCTGACCGTTGCTGGCGCTAGCTTTCTGCTCAGAGGTTAACAACCAATGCTGGGCGGCATCGCCGAGCAGAAGAATAATTTTTGTTGCCCTGCTATTGATTCTGGCCCCAATTAAGGTGGTTAAGAATTCTCGCACCTCTGACTCATCTCCAGCCATATTGGGATAGGGTGGCCACTCAACCAGCTCCATCTGTGGGAGCGGCCCGCTGCCCTGCCCCATGGCCTGCAGAATATTGCCCAATAACAGAATCTGCTCCGGCTCTGGCAATGAGCCCTCAACAGAGCTGCACACCAGCAGCTCCTCAGTAGGCTGCCAGAGCGCCAGGCGCAGCTCAATATCTGAGGCGGGCGCAGAGTCCCTCTGGGCTGGTGTAGCTGGAGCTGCTATTGCAGGTGCGCCAGTATCTTGCAGGCCAATATTTACCAGCTCGGCCATAGATTTTTCACGAATTAGCGCATTGACTCGGCTACCCATAGACTCTGCAACCGGCGTTTCAGTCTCAGATATAGCTGCGGATTCAGACGGCTGCAAAGCTACCGGCGAGGGACTGGCAGCCTGACTGGCAACCACAGGCAAATCTCTGCCCACATACTGCACAATACCCATCTGCTGCAGATACTGGTTGCGCAGCGCCTGAGACATTACACGCCACCCAGCTGGGGATGAAGTCTGCCCGGATTGCGCATCAGGGTCAGTGCATTTAGATAGGCCTTGGCACTGGCCAACAATATATCTGTATCAGCCCCCTGCCCGTTGATAATGCGCCCAGCCTTCTCCAGCCGAACCGTTACTCCACCCTGGGAATCTGTTCCCTGAGTAACCGCATTTACTGAGTAGAGCTGCAGTTTAGTTTCGCTGTTCACTAGCTTTTCAATCGCATTAAAGATCGCATCCACGGCGCCATCGCCACTGGCCTCTGCGCTGTGGTCTTTATCCTTGTAGCGAATACCAATCTTTGCCAGGGGCGACTGGCCCGTTTTGGACAGCACTTCCAGATCAATCAGGGTCAATGCATCACCCTGGGTACCCAGCTGCACATCGGACACCAGCGCCTGTAAATCCTCATCAAAGATTTCTCGCTTCTTATCGGCAAGCTCCTTAAATCTGGTAAAGGCCTCGCCAAACTCCTCTTTGCTATCAAAGCTGATGCCCAGCTCTTCGAGTCTCGCAGCAAAGGCGGCGCGGCCAGACAACTTACCCAGAGTCAGCCTGTTGGTGGACCAGCCAACATCTTCAGCCTTCATAATTTCGTAGGTCTCACGGAATTTTAGAATACCGTCCTGATGAATACCGGACTCATGGGCGAAGGCATTGGCACCCACAATGGCTTTGTTGGGCTGCACAGGAAAACCAGTAATACTGGAGACCAGGCGCGAGGTGGGCACTATATGCACCGTATCTATATCAGTGGTTACCGGAAATACATCTCTGCGCGTGCGAATGGCCATCACCAGCTCTTCCAGCGAAGCATTACCGGCCCGCTCGCCCAGACCATTGATGGTACATTCAACCTGCCGAGCACCGGCCTGTACCGCATTGAGGCTATTGGCGACCGCCAGGCCCAGATCATTGTGGCAGTGCACACCGCATTGAGGCTATTGGCGACCGCCAGGCCCAGATCATTGTGGCAGTGCACTGAAAATATGGCTTTATCTGCATTGGGCACCGTATTTAACAGGCGTCGAATCATAGACCCATACTCAGCGGGGTCAGCATAGCCCACGGTATCTGGCAGATTAATGGTTCCTGCACCTGCATTGATTACCGCCTCGGTGATGCGGCACATAAAATCGAACTCGGTGCGACTGGCGTCCTCGAGAGAAAACTCCACATCGTCAATCAGTCCGCGAGCAATTTTGACTGCACCCACGGCCTGCTCCAGCACCTGATCCGGCTCCATCTGCAGCTTGTGCTTCATATGGATTGGAGAGGTGGCAATAAAGGTGTGGATGCGCCCAGCATTGGCACCTTTAAGTGCCTCGGCGGCCCGCTCAATATCGCCGCGAACTGCTCGGGACAGGCTACAAATTCGGCTTTCAGTAATAGTATTGGCAATGGCCTGAACCGCCTCGAAATCTCCCTGACTGGAGATAGCAAAACCCGCCTCGATCACATCGACACGCATTTTCTCAAGGGCCTTGGCAATACGAATTTTCTCGTCTTTGGTCATGGATGCGCCCGGGCTCTGTTCGCCATCGCGCAATGTAGTATCAAAGATCACTAATTTCTCTTTGGACTGCTCTCTGTACTGCTGGGTAGAACTCATGGTCTTCTCTTCCTCTATGAGCCAGGCTTGCTCTTGGCTCTATTGTAAAACGATTTCACCCCGCGCGGGGCACAATTTAAACGCAGCAATGCCACGTTTTATAGATTTTGGATGAGGTATAACAATAGATGCCCCTCAGGGCAGGAGAAGTAGCAGTCCAGACGCAGAAACAGCAGCAAGAACCTTGCTGTTTGCGATTGAGTTGTTAAGTACAGAATTCATAGACAGTATTCAAACAGGTTTCCGGTCTTTTGCCAAGAGCGACAACCCAATGTCCCTGTTAATCAGCTTTGGGGCTAGCACTAAAGCCAAGCTTTTTGGCCAGCCAGATCAAGGGAGCAGAGAAACTAAAGAAAACCGCCAGCATAAAAAGAATACGCGGCGGGTCAATGGTAATTACCACAAAGCCCATCACTACCGACAAAATAACTATAAACGGTACCTTGCCACGCAGATCCACCTCTTTAAAGCTAGGGTACTTAAAGTTGGATACCATCAACAGCCCAGCAGCTGCAGTGAGCACAGCGCCCAACACCGACAGGGCCACAGAGGGCGCCAGCTCATAGGTAGACCAGACAAACCCAGCCACTAGAGCTGCTGCCGCAGGACTGGGCAGACCAGTAAATACCTTGCCATCGGACGACTCAGCCTGAACATTAAACCTTGCCAGACGCAGTGCAGCGCAAGAGGCATAGACAAAGGCGGCCGCCAGACCCAGTTTACCCAGATCACTGACACCCCAACCATAGGCCACCACTGCGGGGGCCACGCCAAAGGACACCATATCTGAGAGACTGTCGTACTGCACACCAAAGTCACTCTGGGTATTGGTCATGCGAGCCACACGCCCATCTAATCCGTCAAATATCATGGCGGCAAAAATCGCTATGGCAGCTAATTCAAACTGGCCGGTAAAGCCTGAAAGCACAGCGTAAAAACCGGCAAAAAGTGCCCCGGTCGTCAGCAGATTAGGCAGCAAGTAGATACCTTTGCGACGCGCGGGCGCATCGGCCGAGGACCCCTGTTTTAACTTCACTACATTTTCGCTGCTATCGGCTTTTTTGTTCATAGATTGCTACCTGCTCCAATTCTAGAGGCATTATAGGCCATTAGCCTTCCAAAAAGCTCTCTTGCATTTTTTCCAGATCAGCCTGAGACAGCCCCAATCCATTCACCAGATAAGTTTTAACATCGCCATACTCGGCATCTATAGCCTCCAGAAAGGCAACAATATTGTCCTGATGCACAGAGCAGTAGGGAATTAACCAGGAGCGATCCCAATTTTCCACCTTGGCATCGCGCAGGTGACCCTCAACAATTTCAATTAACTTATCCGAGTTATAGTGCTCCAGAGTCAGCATATAGTCTGCAACTATAGTCTCTCTGGGTATATCCAGTGCCGACAAAATCAGAGCCGCCGCCATACCAGTGCGGTCCTTGCCCGCCGAACAGTGAAACACCGAACCCCCCTCAGCATTGTCGACAATATGGCGCATAAAACGGCTAAAAGCCGGAATAACCGCCTGAATACAGTTGCGGTAAGAATTAACCACCAACTGGTGGGAGGCATCAGCACTCATCTGGCCATCAAACAGAAACTCCCAGAATCGCGAGATATCGCCAATCGACATTTGGTAGTCATCAATAAACTCGGCCCTAACCCTGCAGCTAGGGTTTTGATTTTGCTCTTCCTCGCGGCGAAAATCATGGATTTTACTGACCCCAATCATCTCTAAATGGTCTAGATCGCCATCAGTTAAATTAGCCAGATGACCGCAGCGCATTATCTTGCGCCATTTTACGGTTCGACCCTGATTATTGGCATAGCCGCCTATATCGCGAAAATTAATACCGCCATCCAGAGGTACCAGTCTGGTTTGATTATCTGCCGCTGTCATATTGATCCTTAAATTTTATTAAAATATATCCCAATAAACTGATGTACGGGCCTAAAAGCAAAACGGCCCGCCCCTTACTGGAGAGAGCCGCTCGAAGCCAAGCTGTTAACTATACAGAGTCTAATAGCTAAACGCGGAGAAATTTATCGCCCCGCGAAATGCCAGAGACTCCGCTTCTGAAATTTATCGCCCCGAGAAATGCCAGAGACTCCGCTTCTGACCACTTCCATAATGCCAATCTCTCGCACCGCCTCGATAAAGGCATCCAGCTTTTCGCTGTCACCCGCCAGCTGGACTGTATAGGTCTTGGGAGTTACATCCACAATAGTGCCACGGAAAATCTCCACACAGCTTTTAACCTCAGCGCGAATATCAGTCTCAGATGCCTTGAGCTTAACCAGCATCAATTCGCGCTCAATATGGACGCCCTGGGTCAAATCCACAACCTTGATGGTATCTATCAGCTTGTGCAGCTGCTTGACGATCTGCTCGGCCATTTGGTCATCGCCCTGGGTGGTCAGGGTTAATCGCGACAGGGTGTCATCATCTGTGGGCGCCACCGTCAATGTATCAATATTGTAGCCACGCTGGGCAAACAGACCCACAACCCTTGAAAGCGCGCCGGATTCATTTTCCAGCAATATCGAAATAATACGTTTCATTAGGTTCTCTCCGTTTTGTTCAGCCACAGATCACGCATAGAACCGCCAGGCATCTGCATGGGGTAAACATGCTCAGAGCGGTCGACACAGATATCCATAAACACAGTGCGATCTTTCATCGCAAAGCATTCACGCATCTTCTCCTCCAGCTCATCCAGATGGGTAATTTTCATACCCACATGGCCATAGGCCTCGGCCAACTTAACAAAATCTGGCAGCGAATCTTCGTACACAGACTCCGAATAACGGCTGCTGTAATTCATATCCTGCCACTGGCGTACCATGCCCAGCGCCGCATTATTCAGATTAATAATTTTGACGGGCAAATTGTGCTGAGTGCAGGTAGACAGCTCCTGAATACACATCTGGATACTACCCTCACCTGTCACACAGGCCACATCCGTATCTGGGAATGCACGCTTGCAACCCATGGCCGCGGGCAAGCCAAAGCCCATGGTTCCCAGGCCACCGGAATTAATCCAGGTGCGCGGCTTATCAAACAGATAGTACTGAGCCGCAAACATCTGATGCTGGCCCACATCTGAGGTCACAATCGCCCTGCCATCGGTGATCTTGTAAAGCATCTTGATCACATCCTGGGGCTTAATACAGGTTCCACTGCTTGGCTCATAGCGAGAAGCTGTGTAGATACCTTTGTCCGCTCGCCACTCATCAATCTGCTTCCACCATTCGCCGATCGCCTCAGCATCCGGCTCTATATCCATCTGCTCGGCAATCGCCAGCATCTCGGTCAACACCGAGGTACAGGTACCCACAATCGGGATATGAGCTTCAATATTTTTAGACACCGAAGTGGGATCAACATCAATATGAATAATGGTTGCATTGGGGCAGAACTTATCCAGATCGTTAGTCACCCGATCATCAAAGCGCGCACCCACGGCAAAAATAACATCGGAGTGATGCATAGCCGTATTGGCCTCGTAGGTGCCGTGCATTCCCAACATACCAACGTACTGGCGATCGGTGCCCGGGTAGCCGCCCAGACCCATCAATGTGTTGGTCACCGGATAATTCAGCTTCTTTGCCAGGGCAATCAGCTGCTCCGAAGCGTTATCGATCACAATGCCACCACCTGTATAAATCACCGGGCGCTTGGCATTGATCAGAGTTTTAACCGCGCGTTTAATCTGCCCGCGGTGGCCCTTATCAGTCGGCTGATAAGAGCGCATCTTGACCTCAGTTGGCCAGTGGTAGGGAACCTTGTGGCTGGGGTCGGTAACATCCTTGGGGATATCCACAACCACAGGGCCGGGTCGGCCAGTGGCAGCAATATAGTATGCCTTGGCAATAGTCTCGGCGATATCTTCAGCGCGAGTCACCAGAAAGCTGTGTTTAACAATAGGTCGCGACACACCGACCATATCGGTTTCCTGAAAGGCGTCCTGACCAATCTTGGACAGGGGCACCTGCCCAGAGATAACCACCATTGGAATTGAATCCATAAACGCCGTGGCAATGCCGGTGATGGCATTGGTCGCACCGGGACCAGAGGTCACCAGCGCAGTGCCCACTTCACCAGTGGCGCGAGAAAATCCGTCCGCAGCATGCACAGCGGCCTGCTCGTGACGAACTAGAATATGAAAGACGTCATCCTGTCGATACAGGGCGTCATAGATATGCAGTGCCGCGCCGCCGGGGTAACCCCAGACGTCCTTCACACCTGCATCTTTTAATGCGCGGATTAAAATATCACCGCCAGATAAGAGTTCCACAATATGTCCTCAGCCAATTTAATCTATTAAAAATAGAACAACCGTTCTCATGGGCGGCAGCAGCTGAAACATCAAAAAGGACCGCATAAGTTGCGGTAAAACTCAGTCACACAGGTAAGTGCATTTGACTGAACTCGGAGCTGCGTACTTTGGGTAAAAGCAGCATCCTCTATTGTGATGACCAGCGACACGGGTTGCGCCAACATGGTACTAGGGCTTAAATTCCACTCAATTCGAGCAGAATGGAGGCAATTTACCAGTTTTTGCAGATTAGTCAATGGCTTAGCTAAAAACTAACACTTTCACAAAGCCTCCAGATACGCCAATATAAGGGCAATAACAACTTATTAAACTCGAGGGAAATCTACCGTGACCAATGCCACCCAAAAAGTGCAGCAGCTGAGTCTAAAACTCTTCAGCATAGCTGGCCTGTGCCTGCTGCTATCCAGCTGCCAACAGTCTCAGCCGGAGACTCTGATTATCAACAATGTGCGTGGCTATAGTTTTGACAATGACAGGCAGTTATTTGAGTTTAGTGCACTGGCTGTGCGGGATGGCCGCGTACTGACAACCGGCGATGCGAGCCTTGCCAGCCAATACCCCAATGCAACCCTTAGAGACGGAGAAGGTAAAACTCTGTTGCCCGGACTGATAGACGCCCATGGCCATATCTCCTCTCTGGGCTATGCCCTGCTCAGCATTGATGTGCGCGGACTGCAATCGGCCCAGGAAGTGGCCGCAAAGGTTGCCACCTATGCCGCCAACAACCCAAATCTAAGCTGGATCCAGGGCCGAGGCTGGAACCAGGTGCTGTGGCCGGGTAAGCAGTTCCCCAACAGCGCCGATCTGGATGCAGAAATCTCCGATCGCCCGGTGTGGTTGGAGCGCATTGATGGCCATGCCGGCTGGGCCAATAAAAAAGCTATGGAGCTCGCTGGTATTACCCGGGATACCCTGTCACCCCCAGGTGGAGAAATTATTCTCGATCAACAGGGCGAGCCCAGCGGCATACTGATAGACAATGCGATGCGACTGGTAATGGATATTATCCCCGAGCCCAATACAACAGAGATTAAACTGGCCCTGGATGCTGTGAGTCAGCACCTATTGAGCCTCGGAATCACCTCAGCCCATGATGCCGGTGTACTGTCCAATGAACATAAAGTCTACCGCCAGCTTGCCGATAGTGGTGATATGCAAATGCGCATCGCAAATGCGCATCTATGGCATGTACTCTTCTACCGAGAAAGATTTGGAGCAGGTACTGGCCGCAGGTCACAGCACTGACCCCAGAGATATGTATTCGGTGCGCAGCATTAAAATTTACACCGACGGCGCACTGGGTAGCCGCGGCGCGGCCATGCTCGAACCCTATTCTGACCGTCCCGACCACAGCGGGCTGTTGCTGACTAGCCGCGACGAACTGCGCCGCCTGTTCAAACTAGCCATTAATGCCGAGTTTCAAATTGCCATCCACGCCATTGGCGACAAAGGTAATCGCATTGGCCTCGACGAGCTGGAACAGGCCTATACCAGTTATGGCGGCCGTCATCTGCGCCACCGTATGGAGCATTCACAGGTCGTTGCGCTCAGTGATATCCCCAGGTTTAAACAGCTGGATGTGATCCCCTCTATGCAGCCCACCCATGCCACCAGCGATATGAATATGGCCGAAGATCGCATTGGCGCCGAGCGCTTAAAGGGTGCCTACGCCTGGCAGAGCTTTGTTAAGCAAGGCAGTCGGGTAGTGTCTGGGTCAGACTTCCCTATAGAGCTAGCCAATGCCTTCCATGGCATTCATGCCGCGGTCACCCGCCAGGATAAAAACAATCAACCCGAGGCAGGCTGGATTCCAGAAGAGGCCATGAGCTTGGAAGATACCATGCGCTCATTTTCTATAGATGCAGCCTGGGCGGCTTATCAGGAAGATAGCCTGGGTAGCCTGACTCCAGGCAAGTGGGCTGACTTTATTCTCATTGATCGGGATATTTATAAAATGCCAGCCCAGGATATTTGGAAGACTCAGGTGCTGGAAACCTGGTTGGCTGGGGAGTTGGCTTACAGTCGCCAGCCCTGATTTATCAGCCTGCCAGCTGCACGGGGATGGTATTGGCGGTGCGCTCAACCGAATTGTCCTGCTTAAGATACACCAGAGCTGGCTTGTGCTCCGCCAATTCGGCTTCAGAAAACTGTCCGTAGGTGGCAATAATAATGCGGTCGCCCACCTGACATTTGCGCGCTGCTGCGCCATTTAGGGAAATAATTCCTGAGCCTGGTTCCGCGGCGATAATATAGGTGGTAAAGCGCTCGCCATTGGAGACATTGTAGATATCAATCTGCTCAAACTCGCGCATACCGCTGAGCTCGAGAAGTTGTGAATCAATTGCGCAGGAGCCGTCATACCAGAGTTCGGCGTGGGTAACAGAACCCATATGTAGTTTGGCTTTAAGAAACTTGGATTGCATAGACTGCTCCCTATTTAAACTAAATCCTATTTACATTGAACCCGCCAGGCGGCTAGTTCAAAACAATACTTAAATTATCAATCAGACGTGCCTTCTCAGTAAACATAGCACCTAGAATGGTTATTTCAATATCATCATCGGCCGCTGGCTCCAGCGTCTTGCTGTTGCTGATAGTGATATAGTCCAGCGCAAAACCGGCATCAATTAGCTGCTGACCAGCAGACTGCTCCAACTTAGAGAAGTCTCTGCTGCCATCCTGAATCTGCTCGGCAATCCACTCCAGGCTCTGCTTCAACACAGTAACTCTGGGCCGCTCTTCATCGGTGATATAGCTATTTCTAGAACTCATCGCCAGGCCATCTGCCTCTCGATGAATAGGGGCGGCGCTTATCTGTACTGGCATACAGAGATCCTCAGCCATACGGCGAATCACCGCCAACTGCTGGTAATCCTTGATGCCAAACACAGCTTCATCCGGCTGCACAATGTTAAACAGCTTGCTGACCACCGTAGTCACACCCTCAAAGTGGCCCGGTCGGCTGGCACCGCAGAGCATATCGGTCATGGTCGGGCAAATTACCCGGCTCTGGGTATCCAGACCATTGGGATACATCTCTATATCATCCGGATGGAACAGATAGTCACAGCCAGATTCCCGCAGCTTTTCGCAGTCGGATTCATAGGTTCTCGGATACTTGTCCCAGTCCTCATTGAGGCCAAACTGCAATGCATTGACAAAAATCGAGCACACCACAATATCGTTAGTTTCTCTGGCCTGCTTGACCAGAGCCAGGTGACCCTGGTGAAGATTGCCCATGGTGGGCACAAAACCAATGCGCAGACCCCGACGGCGATCTTTATTCAGATCGTCTCTCAGTCCACTGACGGTATGGAACACCTTCATTAAAAAAACCTTTTATCAGAGATGCTAGTGCTCGGCGAAATGGTCGCCAGCGAGATTTTCGAAGCGCGTGTACTTGCCCATAAACATCAGCCTACAGGTGCCAATGGGGCCGTTACGCTGTTTACCTAGAATAATTTCCGCCGTGCCCTTATCCGGGCTGTCCTCGTTGTACACCTCATCGCGATAGATAAAGGCAATCACATCGGCATCCTGCTCAATGGCACCAGATTCACGCAGATCGGCATTTACCGGACGTTTATTGGGTCTCTGTTCCACATTACGACTCAGCTGCGACAGGGCAATCATTGGGCACTCATATTCCCGCGCCAGCCCTTTAAGCTCTCTAGATATCTGCGAAATCTCCTGTACCCTGCCCTCTGAGGCACTGGTGCCACTCATCAGCTGCAGATAGTCCACCATAATCATCCCGGGCTGAGCCTGGGCATAGAGCGCCTCGTTATCTGGCGGCGTATCTGCGCCGTGCTCTTTGTGCCAAAGGCTGCGCAGCTGTTCTACACGCTCCCGCGTAAACTGCTTGATGCGGTTGCGCATTTCCAGGGGGGTAATACCCGCAGAGTCATCAATAAATAGGGGCCTGTCTTTAAGTCGCTGGGCCGCACTGCTGAGGCGCGGCCAATCATCTTCAAGCAGATTGCCCGAGCGCATTCTGGTGGCATCGATTTTGCCAATCGACGACAGCATACGAGTGACCAGACTGCTGGCTGGCATCTCCAGGCTAAACACTAGCACCGGACGATCCTGATGCAGCGTGGCATGCTCAACCATATTCATGGCAAAGGAGGTTTTACCCATTGAGGGTCGCCCGGCAATAATAATTAAATCAGATTTCTGCCAGCCCGAGGTCATGCCGTCCAAGTCAGAGAAGCCAGTGCTCAGGCCAGTGATATCTGCATCGTTTTTAAACAGCTCATCAAGGCGCTCAACCGCCTCTTTAATCAGCGAGTTAACCTCTTTAAAACCACCCTTTTTGGGGCGATTTTCTATAATTTCCTGCAGCCGCTTCTCGGCTTCTTCCAGCAGCTTGGCACTGTCCCAACCCAGAGGGTTGTAGCCCTTGCGTACAATATCGCTGGAGGCGCTGATCAGCTGACGAACAATCGACCGCTCCAGCACAATCTGGGTATAGGCCTTAACATTGGCCGAGCTGGGGGTATTGTGGGCCAGATCTACCAGGTACTCGGCACCACCGGCAGCACTCAGCTGATTGGAGTTCTGCAGAGATTCGGTCAGAGTAATGGGGTCAAAGGGCTGGCCATCAGCTGCCAGAGCAGCCATGGCGTTGAAAATCAGCTGGTGATCAGCACTGTAAAAATCGCTGTCAGAAAGCACCTCTGCAGTGGTGTCGAAGGCGTCATTCTTGAGCATCAGGCCGCCGAGAACCGCCTGCTCCGCCTCAATAGAATGAGGCAGCGGCTGACTTATGCTGGGTTCTGCAAAAAGCGCTTCGTTCATGCTTAAATTCTTTAACCTGTGGTTGCTATATTGCCTAAAGTTTCTGTCTGGAATAAAAACAAAAACGGCACTGCATCTTATTAAGAAGCAGTGCCGTTATGCAATAACTTTACCTAAACCAGCTGATCTACAGCCAGTGACCAGCAATTATTCTGCTTCGATCACTACAGTAATTGATGCGGTTACCTCAGTGTGCAGCTGTACTTCAACAGAGTACTCACCCACATTGCGCAGAGCACCCTCAGGCAGGTTGATCTCGCTCTTAGACACCTCCGCACCAGCTGCATTCAAAGCATCTTCCAGCTCGCGGGTACCCACAGAACCAAACAGCTTGCCCTCATCGCCGGCGATCGCCGTGATGGTCAGGCTGCCGATCTCAGTCACCTTAGCGGCGCGAGCATTGGCTTCTGCCAGCTTGGCCGCTGCTGCTGCTTCAAGGTCTGCGCGACGCAGTTCGAAATCAGCTAGGTTCTTCTCAGTGGCAAATACTGCCTTGCCTTGGGGAACCAAATAGTTGCGTCCATAGCCCGCTTTCACCTTGGCTTTGTCGCCAATGCTGCCTAACTTACCTAAATTCTCTAGCAGAATAACTTCCATCTTAATAACCTCAGTTTCTTACTCTCTGCTCAGGGTTGACGATTTTTAACCGCCGCTAACCTTGAGCGTAAATTCATAACGCTGTCAGCGAAGCCCAAGCCCACTAACAGAACACCAACGCTGGAACCGAAAAAAATCAACCCAACATACATAAAAACTAACCACTGCCTACCAGCCTGCAAAAACTTTACCACATGGTGCACAAGCGCCAGTCCTGCCAGCAGCAGCGGCACTGCCACCAACTCAGCCCAAAACTCATAGCCATTGGGCAATCGTGTAGCGCCTATTACCGCCAGCAACAAGAATCCTGCAACAGCCGGCTGTAACCTGAGGCCGTGAAACTCCTCTGCAAAGCCGCCAGGGTTGTAGAGCAACGCCTGCCACCAACGAGCTACAAACAGGCTCATCAGGGCGCTGACCGCCAAAATTAGAGCAATCAGACCCAGGATAAACTCACGCCCGGGAATAAAGGGCTCCTGCTCTGCCTCCTGCTTTGCTGCCACCTCTGCCAGCATATCGCCAATGCTATCTACTAGCAGATTAACATCTGTGCTGAACAACCATCCTGTGCCCAGTGCTGTGAGTCCACCAACCAGCATGGATATCAGCATGGTTGACTGCCATGAGGCGGTGAGTCTCAGCACATTGGCCGACACCACCATCATAATCAGCGACGCTATAGACACCAGGGTCAGTAGCGCTGGTCCTTCACTCAGGCTGTAGCTCGCTATCAGGGGCAATGCTGCCCAGAGCAATACCAACAACCCTTCGACACTGCCCTTGCGCAGGGTAACCAGTCCAATAGTGGCCGGACTGACAAAGGGAAAAAAACTTCCCAGTAAGGCAACGGCGCAAGCCTGAGTGCGCCCGCGCATAATAAATTCAGCCAGGGCCTGCAAGCTGCTAGTCCTACTTACTTATGGCTGTCTGTGTATGGCAGCAGCGCAATGTAACGTGCGCGCTTAATAGCTTCAGACAACTCGCGCTGATAACGCGCCTTGGTACCAGTGATACGGCTTCCTAATTACTTATGGCTGTCTGTGTATGGCAGCAGCGCAATGTAACGTGCGCGCTTAATAGCTTCAGACAACTCGCGCTGATAACGCGCCTTGGTACCAGTGATACGGCTGGGAACAATCTTGCCGCTCTCAGACACATAGCCTTTCAGAGTATCCAGATCTTTGTAATCGATCTCAGTGGCGCCTTCGGCTGTGAAACGACAAAATTTTCTACGACGTACGAATCTAGCCATGATTATTCTCCTTTATCCGCTGCTTCAGGGGCAGCTTCTTCAGCTACTTCTTCTGCAGCTGCTGCTTCAGCAGATGCCTGGGCTACAGCTTCAGCGGCCTTGGCTTCATCAGCCTTGGCTTTAGCCGCGTTGCGGCGCTCGCGTGCTTCTTTATCAGCCTTCTCAGCATTTTCCTGCTTCATAATCGGTGACTCAGCAGTAACAGCCTCGTCGCGACGAATTACCATGCTGCGCAGCACGGCATCGTTATAGCGGAAAGTTGAATTAAGCTCATCGAGAGTTTCCTGACCGCACTCGACGTTCATCAGAATATAATGAGCTTTGTGAATTTTGTTGATTGGGTAAGCCAGTTGGCGGCGACCCCAGTCTTCTAAACGGTGGACTGTGCCGTTAGCTGCAGTGATAGACGCAGAATAACGCTCGACCATACCTGGGACCTGCTCGCTCTGATCCGGATGGACCAGGAACACGATTTCGTAGTGACGCATTGTATCTCCTCATGGATTAAAAAGTCTCCCGGTCAGCTATTTAGCTATCGCAGTGAGACAAGGAGTGCCCGGGTTTATACTAAGATTGCAGCCCAGACCCTTCAAGGCGCGGAATTATAGTGACTTGGCAGCTCAGTTGCAACCAGCGGCGAATAAAGTTTTTACACCTTATACAGCGCCTAAAACACCAGCAAAATCAATTATTTGCGACGACCAGAAAGATCGGACCCAAGGTAGAAAACCGAGCCCACATTGCTGCGCGGCCGATTTAGGATAAAGGTAATCGCCATCTCCTCCGCCGCCACCAGTAGATGAAACAGAATCACTACCCGAAAAAAGCTATCGGCGTCCGCCAAAATAAGCACATAGTAGGCTGGAGCCATAAGTACTGCGGCCAGCTTTGCGCCCCAGGTATGGTAGCTTGGATAGGCGCCAAATTTACGAAAGGCCAACAGTGTCGGCAGGATAAACGACATCATGGCCGCAAATAAAAACTCCGCCTGTTTATCAAAGATATCAGGCCAAATAAGATGCAGACCCAGTATCATGGCCGCATAGGTAAGAATGTCACCCCAGCTATCCAACTTGGCGCCCAGCTCACTGACCAGACCCAGCTTGCGGGCCAGATAGCCATCCAGCACATCGCTGAGCAGGGATACTGCCAGCACCACCAGAAAAATATCTCCTCTCTGGGCCGAGGCTAAACCAACCAGCACAGGGACCAGTGCCAATCTCAGCAAGCTGAGAATATTGGGAATTGAGTAGAGATTAGAGCCCGTGCGTTCCATTACTATCCTTTGCAAAAATCATTAAAACAGCCCACTAGCCATTAATAAGATTAGCCTCTACCCCAGACAAAAAGCAACTACCTAGATCAACTGCAGGCCAATCTAGGCCTTTGCGCGCCGCTGGCGCACCACCTCGAAAAGGCAAATCCCGGTTGCCACCGAGACATTGAGACTGCTGACCTCACCGACCATTGGCAACTTAGCGAGAAAGTCGCACTGCTTGCGAGTCAACTGACGCATGCCCTGCCCCTCAGCACCCATCACCAGCACTGTGGGGCCACTGAGGTCCAAATCAAAGATAGTTTGATCCGCCTCACCTGCAGTGCCCACTACCCAGGCGCCCTGCTGTTGCAGCTTCTCCAGAGTACGGGTCAGGTTAGTTACCATCACCAGCGGCATAGTCTCAGCAGCACCGCAGGCCACCTTGGTTACCACTGGGGTCAGGCCCACAGAATTATCTTTGGGCACAATCACCGCATGCACCCCGGCACCATCAGCCGAGCGCAGACAGGCGCCCAGATTATGCGGGTCGGTCACTCCGTCCAGCATTAGAAAAAAGCCCTCCTGACCCTTCTCCTCAGCCAGCTTCAGCAAAAAAGCTTCGTCATAGGTCTCGCCCGGCTTGCACAGTGCCATCACCCCCTGGTGGCGACCCTGAGCCCTGTCATCCAGCTGTTTAACCGTCGCCCATTGCAGGGCCACACCATGCTGTTCTGCCAGTTTGTGAATCTTTTGCAGCCGATCATCCTGCCGACCCCGCTGCACATGCAGCTCGCGCACCCGCTGGGGCGCTGATTTAAGCATGGTTTGCACCGCATGAATGCCATAAATCCAATCCACAAATATCTCCTGCTACCTACAATAAGTTGAACGGCCAACCTCAATCACCGATTGCGCATTGTACTGGCTTTGGGCAAAATCCAAACAAGATTAATGAGTCCATTGCCCAGATAGGCTCAACCAACCTCAAATAAGAGCACTATGACTGACTCAATCCAAGCGAAAGCCCCAGCCACCGCCAACCTGCTGCGCCGACTCATGGCCCTGCTCTACGATATATTTTTGCTGTTTGCCATTACGCTGGGCTACGGCGGCTTTCTGCTGCTGGTTAAAATAGTTTTCAACGGCACCCAGGGGCTAGAAAGCGTGCAGCCCGGGCTTGTTATGCAAATTCTAAGCTTCCTTGGCTGGCTGGCCTCACTGGCAGGCTACTACTTTATTTGCTGGCGCAAACAGGGCCAAACACTGGGCATGAAAGCCTGGCGAATCAAACTGCAACAGCCAGATGGCAGCATGGCCACATCGCAACAGTGCCTGCTGCGCGCAGTGCTGGCCTGTCTGTCCATGGCGGCCGCAGGCATAGGCTACCTCTGGTGCCTGCTGCCCACAAGCAGGGGCTGCCTGCACGATAGGTATAGCGGCACAGAAGTGATATCGCTGCCCAAAGAAAAATAATAAGGAGTTCCCACAATGAGCACCCAATATATACTCGCTATGGACCAGGGCACCACCTCATCCAGAGCCATCATATTTGATCAGCAATACGCCATAGTGGAGCAGGCCCAGCAGGAATTTGCCCAGCACTTCCCAGACTCCGGCTGGGTCGAGCACAGCCCTGCAGATATCTGGCAGACCAGCCTGGACACAGCGCGCCAGGCCCTGGCCAATTCCGGTATCAGTGCAGACCAGATCGCCGCCCTAGGTATCACCAACCAGCGCGAAACCACATTGCTCTGGGACCGCCAAACAGGTGAACCAGTTTACAATGCCATAGTCTGGCAAGACCGCCGCACCGCCGACTATTGCAGCAAACTCAAAGACCAGGGCCACGAAGCCAGTATCACTAGCAAAACAGGGCTGCTACTAGACCCCTATTTCTCGGCCACCAAAATCGCCTGGATACTAGACAATGTAGAGGGCGCCAGAGTCTAGACAATGTAGAGGGCGCCAGAGTCAGAGCCGAGGCCGGCGAACTGGCCTTCGGCACCATGGACAGCTGGTTGCTGTGGAACCTGACCCAGGGCCGCAGCCACGCCACAGATGCTACCAATGCCTCCAGAACCATGATTTACAATATCCATAACGGCGACTGGGACAGCGAGCTGCTTGAGCTATTTAATATACCCAGATCACTGCTGCCCGAGGTAAAAGACTGCAACGCCAACTACGGCTCCACCAGCCTGCTAGGCAGCGACATTGCTATTCTGGGCATAGCCGGAGACCAGCATGCAGCCACATTGGGTCAGGCTTGCTTTGCCAAAGGTATGATGAAATCTACCTATGGCACCGGCTGCTTCGCCCTACTTAACACAGGCGACACCGCCGTAGCCTCCAGCAACCGCCTGCTGACCACCATCGCCTATCAACTGGATGGCAAAACCACCTATGCCCTCGAAGGCTCAATCTTTATCGCAGGTGCCGCGGTGCAATGGCTGCGCGACGGACTGGGCATAATCGACAGCGCCAAACAGTCCGGCCAACTTGCCGCCGAAGCCGACGACAGCCAACAGGTCTATATGATTCCCGCCTTTACCGGTCTGGGTGCACCCTGGTGGGACGCCGATGCTCGCGGTGCATTAATCGGCCTGACCAGAGGCACAGGCCCAGCAGAAATCTCCCGCGCCGCACTAGAATCCGTGTGCTACCAAACCCTGGATCTATTAAAAGCCATGCAGGCAGACTGGAGCCAGAGCGAAGATACGGTGCTGCGGGTCGACGGCGGTATGGTCGCCAGCGACTGGACCATGCAGCGCCTCGCGGATATCCTCCAGGCTCAGGTAGACCGCCCAGTAATTGCCGAAACCACCGCTCTGGGCGCCGCCTGGTTAGCAGGATCAGGAGCAGGGCTATGGCCAGACCAGGCTGGCTTTGCCCAAAGCTGGAAACTGGAGAAAAACTTTGCGCCTCAGATGGCAGTAGAAGAGAGAGATAGCAAAGTAGCAGGCTGGGATAAGGCGGTTAGGCGAGTGCTTAGCTAATATTATCCTGCTCCCGACAGGCTGATTGGGATATGCCAGGATTTGGATTTGGTTGGAACTGTACATGGACCTATTTAAAGCCTGTCGCAATAATCGCCCCTAAGACTCTGCGATCCCGCAGCCATTGGCGAGTGCACTAATCCAAACACACCAATCAACCACTGCGCCGCAGTAAATACAAACCCAAGGTCACACAGAAAGCCACCGGCAACAGCACCGCCAGCACCGGAGGAAACCCAAACACAATACTAAAGGGCCCCAACATATCCTGGATAATCCTAAAACTGACCCCAACCACCACACCAATAAAAATACGAAACCCCATAGTTGAATCGCGCAGTGGGCCAAACACAAAAGAAATACCAATCAGCACCAGACCAACAATCACCAGCGGCTGCAGCACCTTCGACCAGAACGCCAGCTTGTATCGGGCATTATCAACGCTCTGCTGATCGAGAAAATTAATATACTGATACAGACTAGAGATCGACAGCGAGTCCGGGGGCAGAATATTTAGCGTCAGCACCTCCGGAGTTAGCTCCGAGTCCCAGCGCCTGGTGATCTGCTTATCTGTCTGGGTGCCATTGCCTACAAATCTGGTAATCGACACATTCTCCTCGACCCAGATATCTTCAGCGGCATTGTAGGTAGCCCTGGAAGAAAAACTTGCCTCCAGCAAACTGCGGTCATCATCAAACTGGAAGCGACTCACACCAAACAGCACCCCGCCCGGGAATACCGCATTAAAATGCATAAACTCCCTGCCCTCGTGATTCCAGAGCCCAGAGGAAGAATCCAGTGCCGACTCTCCTTTGCGCAGATACTCCCGGCGACCCTCCGCAAGCTGGTCCAGGTAGGGCGAAAAGTACTCGCCAATCGCCGCCGCCAACAGCACAAACAGCAACACAGGCCTGATCACAAAAAACACAATGCGCAGCAGAGACACCCCCGAGGCGCGCATTACAATCACCTCGCTGTTGGTGGCCAATATACCCAGACCAAACAGACAGCCAATCAGCGACGCAAAAGGAATATATTCATAAATAGTAGAGGGCAGCTTGGTCCCCACATAGATTAGCGCATCAGAAAAATGGTAATTATTTCTGGTGGCACCAGCTTCGTCGATAATGGCTGCAATTACATCCAGCCCCACCAGCACCAGCAGAGCCATAGCAATGGCAACTAATATATTGATGCCCACATGACGAGAGAGACGACGCATCAGACCACCTCAGCATGGTTGTCTGAGCCGGCGGCCATTCGCCGCCCCCAGGCCGCTTTAATTTTGTTCCAACTGAGCAGCAGCGCCGCGATCATCAGAAACAGCAGGTGCACCGGCATTAGAGTTACCCCTATGGGCACAGAGCCAGACTCCAGGGCACCGCGCAGACCATTGAGCATCACCAGATAGGCAAAATACAGCATCACCGCAGGCAGCACCTTGGCATAGCGTCCCTGACGGGGGCCAGTGCGACTCAGGGGCACAGCCAGCAGAGTCACAATCAGCACCATAAAGGGAATAGATAGCCGCCACTGCAGGGCGGCCTGATGCCTGATATCTGCCGAGCCTATTAACTCAGCCGTGGGCAGCGCATTAATTTCCAGATCTTCTACAATGCCCGACGGCGGTTCCAAGCGCGAGCCATATTCAGCAAACTGAGTAATCTGATACTCCGGGTGATACTCCGGGCTGCCGGGAATACCCTCAACTCTATAACCTCTGTCCAGCACCAGGTAGCGATCACTGCCGTCTTCGGTTTTCTGCTGTCTGCCGCGCTCGGCAATCACCAGCACCAGTCTGCTATCAAAGGTCTCCGCAGAGCCCGCAGTTACCGCCAGAAACACATTTTCCAGCTCCTGCTGCTCGTTTACATTCTCTGCATAGGTCACGCCTTTATCGCCGCGCAGCCCATAAAACTTTTTCGGTGTAATTTTATCCAGCTCGGTCTTCTCTTCCTGAGCGGCAAAAATAGTTTCCGCCTTGGCCAGCCCAGAGGGGGAAACCGACAAACTCAACCAGCCCACCGCCAGCGCCAGCACCACAGCTACCACAGAGATATAGCCCAGCAGCTGGGCCTCAGCTGGGCCTCAGATACGCCGCAGGCCTTAAGCACAGACATTTCGTTTTCCACATACAGACGCCCAAAGGACAGCAGAACCGCCAGAAAAAACGCCAGGGGCAATGTCAGTTCAAGAAAGCCGGGGATACGGTAGCCAATCACCGCAAAGATAACCCCAGGCTCAAGATTGCCAGCCACCGCATTGGCCAGATACTTTACAAAGCGGCCACTGATTAACACCAGCAGCAGCACAATACAGACTGCAAAGGTCGCAGATAAAAGCTCGCGGCACAGGTAGCGAAAAATAATCAATGGTTTGCGCTTACAGCTATTGGGCGTAATGACACGGAATGGTATCCTTCGCGGGTTATTTTACTCATTCAAACTTGGAGCTAACATGGACTTTACTGCATCTTCCGCCAGCCTGTTAAATATTAAAGCGGATTCTCTCATTCTCGCGACCGGCCCACAACTGCAAAACAGCGCGGCTGATCTAGATAAATCTCTTGAGGGCGCAATATCCTCTCTTATTAAGGCGGGCGACTTCAGCGGCAAGTCCGGAGAGACATTAGTTATCCATATTCCAGGTGCCTCGGGCAAACGTATTATCCTGCTCGGTACTGAGGGCGCATCCACAGCGCAAAAACAAATTAATGTTATCAATGCCGGCGCCAACGCTCTACTTAAAACCGCCAGCATCAAAGCGGTTTGGGTGGGCGAAGGCCTCTCAGACGATGCCGAGTGGCAAGCCAGCATAGTGGCGCGCAGCGTACAGGCAGCTAGCTACAAATATGCTCCCCAGCCGAAAATGGTCAAAAAATCTAAGCCGGCCAAACTTAAGTCGCTAACCTACTGGGCCAACAGCAAAGCCGCTGCCAGTGCTGCCAAAAAGGGTCTGGGCTACGGCGCCTCAGTGGGCAATGGCATGAATGTCGCTCGCCAGTTGGGCAATCTGCCCGCCAATATTTGTACCCCGACCTATCTGGCCAACCAGGCCAAAGCCCTTGCCAAAGGTCAGGCCAAGGTCACCACCAGCGTGCTCAGCGAAGCCGAGATGAAAAAACTCAAAATGGGCTCACTGCTGTCGGTGTCAGCAGGCAGTGATCAGCCCGCCAAATTAATTGTTATCAAGTATCAGGGAGCCAAGGCCTCAATTAAGCCCACAGTGCTGGTGGGCAAAGCCGTGACCTTTGACACAGGCGGTATCAGCCTTAAGCCAGGCGGCGGCATGGACGAGATGAAATACGACATGTGCGGCGGTGCCTCGGTAATGGGTGTAATGAACGCCCTGATCGAAAACCAGCTGCCGGTCAATGTGGTGGGCATTATCCCAGCCACCGAAAATATGCCCAATGGCCAGGCCACCAAGCCCGGCGATGTGGTAACCAGCATGTCCGGCCAGACCATTGAGATTCTCAATACAGATGCCGAGGGCCGACTGATTCTCTGTGATGCCCTCACCTATGCCGGTCGCTTCAAGCCAGACACAGTCATTGATATAGCCACACTCACCGGTGCTGTTATAGGTGCGCTGGGCAAGGTGACCGCAGGCCTATTGTCCAACGACGACCAGCTGGCCGAAGATCTGCTTGCCAGCGGCACCAAGAGTGGCGACCGCGCCTGGCGCATGCCCCTGTGGGAAGAGTACGACGAGCTGCTAAAGAGCAACTTTGCCGATATGGCCAATATAGGTGGCCCCCAGGCCGGCACCATTACCGCCGCCTGCTTTCTGGCGCGCTTTGCCAAGAAATACAAATGGGCTCACCTAGATGTAGCTGGTACCGCCTGGGTCTCAGGTGCACAAAAAGGTGCCACAGGTCGTCCAGTCCCTATTTTGATGGAATATATTCGCAGCAAAGCGAAATAACCCAGTGACCAGTGTTTCATTCTACAAATTGGCGGGCGACCAGCAGGTTGCCCTAGCCCTGACCTGCCAGTTAATTCAGAAATCTCTCAACATGAATAAGCAGGTGCTCTGCCTGGTGCCAGACAATGCCGTGGCCCAGCAGCTGGATGAAAAACTCTGGGGCTTTCAAGACACCGCCTTTGTGCCCCATGCCCTGGGGGTCGACAATGCCCCTGTGGCCATCAGTGCCGAAAAAGAGCCGGGCGACCATCACCAGATACTGATAAATCTGCAGCCAGATATTCCCAGCTGGTTTAGCCGTTTTGATCGCGTACTGGAAATTATTTATCCCCAGCCAGACTATGAACAGGCCAAGCGGGACAACTTTAAGTTTTACAAAGACCGGGGCTATGCCCTGAGCTTCCATGATTTAAGCGACAAAGAGATCAAGTGACCGGGCCCAGCAACAGCAACCAGGAAGGTACCAATAGCACAGGCACGGAAAACGACAGCTACGACAGCATGTTAGACGAGCTCTACGACCTGCATAAAAAGCTGCTACAACAGGAATTGCAGTATTCTGATCCAAGCCAAGACCAGCAAACTCAACACAGCGACAATCTAGAAATTCCCATACTGACCCAGTCATTAAATCAAGAGATTGATCACGAACATGAGTCACGCAAAGTATTCGATGAAGCACAGCACCATCTCTTCGAACAGTCAGACGCAGAGCCAGCTATTGGCGAAGAGCAGATCAACGCCATAGTGAGCAAACTAATGGGCCGCCTAAAGCCCAGAGTCGAACAGCTGCTGCGAGAGAAAATTCGCGCCAAAGTAATCGAGCGATTTAACCAGCAGAGCTAGCGACAAAACCTGCCAACCTCTATAATCGAGCGCTATAAATTCGCAGTCCGTAACAGACCCTCATAACAAAACGTTGAATCACTGAGCTCATAATGGAAAAAACATTTGCCCCCCAGGATATAGAAACCAAATGGTATAAAACCTGGGAACAGCGCGGTTACTTTGCCCCAAAAGCCGGTAGCGACAAAGACCCCTATTCCATAGTGATTCCACCGCCCAATGTCACCGGAAGCCTACATATAGGCCATGCGCTGCAGCACGGCATTATGGATGCTCTAACCCGCTACAACCGCATGAAAGGCAAAAACGCCCTCTGGCAAGTGGGCAGTGACCACGCCGGTATCGCCACGCAAATGGTGGTAGAGCGCAAACTGGCCGCCGAGGGCCAGCCCGGCCGCGAAGAACTGGGCCGAGAAAAATTTATTGAAAAAACCTGGGAGTGGAAAGAGGAATCCGGCGACACCATTATGCGTCAGATGCGCCGCCTGGGTAACAGCGTCGACTGGGATACAGAACGATTCACCATGGACGATGGCTTCTACAAAGGTGTTCAGGAAGCCTTTATCCGCCTGCATGCCGATGGCCTGATCTATCGCGGCAAACGCCTGGTTAACTGGGACCCCAAGCTACATACCGCCATCTCCGATCTGGAAGTGGAAAACCGCGATGTCAAAGGCAAGATGTACAACCTGCGCTACCCTCTGGCCGAAGGCGTAAAAACCCTAGACGGCAAAGACTATATAGTAGTAGCCACAACCAGACCTGAAACATTACTGGGCGACACAGGCGTAGCCGTCAATGCCGAAGACCCCAGATACGCCAATCTAATTGGCCAGCATGTGGTTTTACCCCTGGTAGGCAGGCTGATTCCCATAGTGGCAGACGACCACGCCAATATGGAAAAAGGCACCGGCTGCGTAAAAATCACCCCAGCTCACGACTTTAACGACTACGAAGTTGGCCAGCGCCACAGGTTGCCCATGGTCAATATACTCACCATGAACGCCGATATTCGCCACAGTGCCGAGTGCGTGAATAGCGACGGCAGCGACAACGAGCAAATGAACAACAGCCTGCCCGAGAAATACCAGGGCATGGAGCGCTTTGCACAACAGCCTGCCCGAGAAATACCAGGGCATGGAGCGCTTTGCCGCCCGCCGCGAAGTGGTGGCCGATATGGATGCCCTGGGCCTACTTGAAGGCATTGAAGAAAACGATATGACCATTCCCTACGGCGACCGTGGCGGCGTGGTTATCGAGCCCATGCTCACCAATCAATGGTATGTAGACGCCAAAAAACTGGCCGGCCCAGCCATTGAAGCCGTGGAAGATGGCCGCATAAAATTTGTCCCCCAGCAGTACGAAAATATGTACTTTAGCTGGATGCGCAATATTCAAGACTGGTGTATCTCACGCCAACTATGGTGGGGCCACAGAATCCCCGCCTGGTACGATCAAACAGGTAAAGCCTATGTGGGCAGCAGCGAAGAGGATGTGCGCGCCAAATACAATCTGGGCGATATCGAACTGCACCAGGACGAAGATGTACTGGATACCTGGTTCTCCTCAGCCCTCTGGACCTTCGGCACATTAGGTTGGCCAGAAGATACCGAACGCCTAAAAACCTTTCACCCCACCGATGTGCTGGTGACTGGTTTCGATATTATATTCTTCTGGGTGGCGCGCATGATTATGATGAGCATGCACCTGATCAAAGACGAAAATGGCCAGGCAGAGGTACCGTTTAAAACGGTCTATGTCACCGGCCTAATTCGCGACGAACAGGGCCAGAAAATGTCCAAGTCCAAAGGCAATGTACTGGACCCACTGGATATGATCGACGGCATTGATATCGAGTCCCTTCTGGAAAAACGCACCGGCAATATGATGCAACCCCAGCAGGCCGCCAAGATTGCCAGCCGCACCAGAAAGCAGTTCCCCGATGGCATAGAGCCTCACGGGGCAGATGCACTGCGCTTTACTCTCTGTGCACTGGCTTCCACAGGCCGCGATATTAACTGGGATATGAAGCGCCTGGAAGGCTACAGAAACTTCTGCAATAAAATCTGGAATGCCTCCCGCTATGTGCTGATGAATGCAACCGGAGAAGACGGCGATCAAGACTGCGGCCAGGATAATTCCGACAATTACAAACTGACGCTGGCCGATCGCTGGATTATGTCGCGACTGCAGTCCGCCGAGAGCGAAGTAACCGCCGCCATCGACAGCTACAGATTCGATCTCGCCGCCCAGGCACTCTATGACTTTGTGTGGAATGAATACTGCGACTGGTACTTGGAACTGTCCAAGCCCGTGCTCTGGGACGAAAATGGCGACCCGGCCATTCAGAAAGGCACCAGACGCACATTGGTACGGGTACTGGAAGCCATACTGCGCCTAGCCCATCCTATGCTGCCCTTTATTACCGAAGAGATCTGGCAAAATATTGCGCCGCTTGCGGGCATCGGGCTCAACCCAGAAGGCGATACCATTATGCTGCAACCCTTCCCTGTGGCCGATCAATCCCAGATCGATGCCCAGGCCGATGCAGATATAGATTGGGTTAAAAACGTGATTGTCGGCGTGCGCAATGTGCGCGGCGAAATGAATATCAGCCCCGCCAAGGCCCTGCCTATTTATATGGCCCGCGGCGATGCCGAAGACAAACGCCGCCTAGAAGAAAACCGCCAGTTTCTTAGCAAGTTGGCCAGCCTGGAATCCATTACCTGGCTGGACGACCCAGCTCAGGCGCCGCTGTGCGCCACCGCCTTAGCCGGCGACCTAGAGATACTGGTACCCATGGCCGGCCTGATTGATGTGGATGCCGAACTGGCTCGCCTAGACCGCGAGATCGACAAGATCAGCATTGAAGTAAAAAAGCTTAGCGGCAAACTCAGCAATGCCAAGTTTGTCGACAATGCCCCCGCTGAAGTGGTGGCCAAAGAACGCCAAAAACTAGAGGAATTTGAAGGCTCAGTGTCTCAGCTCCAAGAGAAACGCAGCGCCATAGCAGAAATGGCCTAGGGAAAGAGCAGACCATGGCCCAAAACCTCAATCCTCAACAGCAGGCAGCGCTGCAATATATCGATGGCCCCTTATTAGTGCTGGCCGGTGCCGGCAGCGGTAAAACCAGCGTAATCACCAAAAAGATTGCCTATCTGGTCGAAGACTGTGGCATCCCGGCCCGCAATATAGCCGCGGTCACCTTCACCAACAAAGCCGCCCGGGAGATGAAAGCCCGAGTTTCCAGTTTGCTGGGCAAAGAAAACGGCAAAGGCCTCACAGTCTCCACCTTCCACAACCTTGGCCTGACCATTATTCGCACCGAGATCAAAGCCCTGGGCTTCCGCCCCGGCTTTTCCATTCTCGACCAAGAAGACTGCCGCAAGCTGATTAAAGAACTGCTGGTGCGTCACACCGAGCTCGACGAAAAACTGATAGATACAGCCCAGAACACCATCTCCAACTGGAAGAACTCACTGCTGGAACCAGGCAGTGCCGTAAGCGCCGCCAACAGCACCGGCGAGCAAGGCATAGCCATGCTCTACGAGCGTTACCAGCGGGCACTCAAAGCCTACAACGCCGTCGACTTTGATGACCTGATTATGACGCCAGTGCTGTTATTTAAGCAGCAACCAGAGATACTCGCCAAATGGCAACGCCGCATTCGCTACCTGCTTGTAGACGAATATCAGGACACCAACCTAGCCCAGTACGAACTGGTGAAAACACTGGTCAATGAAAAACAGGCCCTAACAGTAGTAGGCGACGACGACCAGTCTATCTATGCCTGGCGCGGCGCCAGGCCAGAAAACCTAATGCAGCTGCAGGAAGACTTCCCCAGCCTCAATATCATTAAACTAGAGCAAAACTATCGCTCCACCGGCCGCATCCTAAAAGCCGCCAACACATTAATCGATAACAACCCCCACCTGATCAGCAAAGCCCTGTGGAGCGAACTGGGCCCAGGCGACCCACTGCGCTTTATCAGCAGCGACAACGAAGAGGGCGAATGCGAGCGGGTAGTGAATGAAATTATTGATATGCGCCTTAAACGCCGCTGCAAATACAGCGACTTTGCCGTGCTCTACCGGGGCAACTACCAGGCCAAATTAGTTGAGATTAAGCTGCAGGCGCAGAATATCCCCTACGAGATTACCGGCGGCCAGAGCTTTTACGCCAAAACCGAAATTAAAGATATCATGGCCTACCTGAGGTTAATTATTAACCCAGACGACGACAATGCCCTGCTCAGAATTATCAATACCCCAAGACGCCAGATCGGCCCCACCACCCTAGAGAAGCTCGGCGAGTACGCCAACCAGCGCAGCCTCTCACTGTTCAGCGCCATCGACGAAGTGGGCCTAAGCGCCTCCATGCCCGCCAATAACCTAGAGCGGCTCAAACGGTTTAAACACTGGATACAGAGCGTCAACCGCAATATCTACAGCGGCAACCCCATGTCCGCCATCAACGAAATGCTCGACGACGCCGACTACCTAAACTGGCTCCACCAAAATGCCAGCAACGACAATGTGGCCCAAAAGCGCTGGGAGAACGTGCAGTTTTTGCTCAGCCAGCTCAACAGCGTACTTAAAAATGATGATTCCGAAAGCGAAGATGGCGACAGCAAAATTGAAAACGCCATCGCCAGGCTAATACTCCGCGACCTGCTCGACCGCGAAGAGGAAGAATCAGCTGACGACAAAGTACAGCTCCTCACCCTCCACGCCGCCAAAGGCCTAGAGTTTTTGCATGTATTTATGATCGGCATGGAAGAAGACATACTGCCCCACAAAAACAGCGTAGAGGGAGGCCAGATAGAAGAGGAGCGCCGCCTAGCCTATGTGGGCATCACCAGAGCCCAGCGCACCTTAACCATGACCAGCGCCCGCCAGCGCACCCAGTTTGGCGAAACCTCAAGCACCAGCCCCAGCCGCTTTGTAGACGAGCTGCCAGAAGATGACCTAGTCAGAATTGGTGGCGGCGATGCACAGATGAGTGCCGAAGAGAATCAGATAAAAGGCGAAGAATCGCTGGCGGCTTTGAAAGAGTTGTTTGGATAACAGCTTGCGTGACATCCTCGCGTAAGAGCGTCATACCAGCGCAGGCGGGAATCTGCTGAAGATACCAGCATGCGCTGGTATGACGGGTGTGGCGGTGCTGGGGGGTTACAGGCTGTTGTTGACTCTGGTGCGGAGGTCTTTGCCTGGTTTGAAATAGGGGACGTACTTGCCGGTGAGTTGAACTGGGTCGCCGGTTTTGGGGTTACGGCCCATGCGCGGGGCGCGGTAGTGGCGGGAGAAGCTGTTTCTATGCGTTGGTTGCCGACCAGGGCTGAGGTCATTCTCTCGATGATCATACGCACGGCCAATTCCACATCTTTGGGTGGAAGTTGATCTTGGCTGGCGGAGATCTTTTCGATAAGTTCAGATTTGGTCATGCTTGCTTGGCGTCTTCTAAGTCCGTGAACGATTTTAGTTTTTGTTACCCATTGATTTTATTGAAGTTTTAAATTTATTCAAGCAAAACTTGGGCAAATGGCTTTTTACAGACAAAAAAAGGGTGGCATAGCCACCCTTTTTTTACTCAGCAGGCAATTACTTGTCCATTTGAGCCTTGATCAGATCACCAATAGTGGCTGGAGATGAGACTTCTGTCTCTGTCTTGCGATGCGCTTTAACTGCATCTTTCTCTTCAGCAACGTCTTTCGGCTGGAGATGAGACTTCTGTCTCTGTCTTGCGATGCGCTTTAACTGCATCTTTCTCTTCAGCAACGTCTTTCGACTTGATCGACAGATTAATGGTGCGGTTCTTGCGATCCACATTAATAATCTTGGCTTCAACTTCAGCACCAACTTGCAGCTCGTTGCGAGCATCTTCCACTTTATCGCGAGAGATCTCAGAGCCTTTAAGTGTGGCTTCGATGTCGTTGCCCAGGTCGATAACGGCGCCTTTGGCATCAACTTCTTTAACGGTGCCTTTAACAATCGCGCCCTTGTCGTTCTCGGCTACGTAGTTGTTAAACGGATCGTCGGAAAGTTGCTTGATGCCCAGTGAGATACGCTCACGTTCTGCATCAATGCTAAGTACAACAGTTTCAACTTCTTCGCCTTTCTTGAAGTTGCGAACTGCTTCTTCGCCAGTTTCGTTCCAAGAGATATCTGACAGGTGAACCAGACCATCGATACCACCGTCCAGACCGATAAAGATACCGAAGTCAGTGATAGATTTGATCTTGCCTGAAATCTTGTCGCCTTTGGACATGGTTGATGAGAAGTCGTCCCATGGGTTGGTGAAGCACTGCTTGATACCCAGAGAGATACGACGACGCTCTTCGTCGATGTCCAGTACCATAACTTCAACTTCCTGACCCAGGTCAACAATCTTGGATGGGTGAACATTTTTGTTAGTCCAATCCATTTCAGAGACGTGTACCAGACCTTCAACACCATCTTCCAGCTCGGCAAAACAACCGTAGTCGGTAAGGTTGGTGATTTTGGCTTTGCAACGTGCGCCCTCTGGGTAGCGGCCTTTGATGTCGCCCCAGGGATCTTCGCCCATCTGCTTCATGCCCAGTGATACGCGATTGCGCTCACGGTCAAATTTCAGAACCTTAACGTCGATTTCGTCGCCAACATTGATCATCTCGGATGGGTGCTTGATGCGCTTCCAAGACATATCAGTGATGTGCAGCAGGCCGTCAATGCCGCCCAGATCTACGAATGCACCGTAGTCAGTCAGGTTCTTAATGACACCTTTCAGTGAAGCGCCCTCTTCCAGGTTGGCCAGCAGCTCTTCGCGCTCTACAGAGTTTGCACTCTCCATTACGGCACGACGGCTAACAACCACGTTGTTGCGCTTGGGGTCTAGCTTGATAACTTTAAATTCTAGTTCAATGTTTTCCAGGTGAGTAATTTCACGCAGTGGGCGAACATCAACCAGTGAACCTGGCAGGAACGCACGCAGGCCGCGAACATCAACTGTGAAACCACCTTTAACCTTGCCGGAGATAACGCCTGTAACCACTTCGTCAGCAACATGGGCTGCTTCGAGTTCGATCCAGGATTCTGCACGGCGGGCTTTTTCACGGGAAAGTTTGGTAGCACCGAAACCGTCTTCAACAGCTTCCAGGGCAACCTGAACTTCGTCGCCTACAGCAACTTCCAGTTCACCTTTCTCGTTGTAAAATTGATCAGCGGGGATGACGCCTTCCGACTTCAAACCAGCATGTACCGTTACCCAGTCTTTATCTACATCGATAATTACGCCAGTAATGATGGCGCCGGGGTTCATTTCAACGGTTTGTAGACTTTCTTCAAATAGTTCTGCGAAATTTTCGCTCATGGGACATACCTAAGTATTGACAGAGTAACAGCATGGGCTGCTCTCTTTTTTCCGCGTGGCCAGTTTACGCGGGTCAGTTAAAATAAAGGCTCGCAGCAATGTTAGCTGGCGATTGTTGCAAAGCCCGATATTGAACGTTCGATATTGAACGTTCTTACTGATCGATAACCTTGACCAAACCCTTTAAGTAAACCAGGTTTAGCACTGTATCCATCACTTCTTGAATTGATAATTCGGAGGTGTCTAGCTCAATGGCGTCCTCAGCGGGAAGCAGAGGCGAAACATCTCGGTTCATATCTCGTTCATCTCGTGAGCGTACCTGCTCTTCGAGGGCGCGCAGACTAACATTTTCGCCTTTATCTAGCAACTCTTTGTAGCGGCGCTGGGCGCGCTCTTCAATGCTGGCGGTGAGATAAATTTTGAGGGGCGCCTCGGGGAAAACTACGGTGCCCATATCGCGCCCATCGGCGATTAAGCCTGGGGCTTTGGCAAACTGGCGCTGGCGGTCAAACAGCGCGGTGCGCACCTCTGGGTGGGCTGCAACCTGGGATGCCAGGGCGCCGGTGTTCTCGGTGCGCAGCTCTTGGCTTACATCCTCGCCCTCGAGGAGTATTTTTAAGCTGCCATCGTCCAGGGTTTTAAAGCCTATATCCATATGGGCTGCCAGCATGCTGAGAGCATTGTCGCTGTCCAGGCCGACTCTGTGGCGCTGAGCTGCTAGGCCCAGCAGGCGATACAGAGCACCGCTGTCCAGATAATGAAAGCCCAGCTTGTTGGCCAGCCCGCGGCTTACTGTGCCCTTACCTGCACCACTGGGGCCATCTATGGTAATAATTGTTGCCATTTTTGAGCCCTATCAGTGGGTGGTTGGCGACTGGGTAACTGTCAGGTTTATCCCTATTTGCTGGGCCAAACCCACAAAGTTGGGGAAAGAGGTGGCTACATTGTTGGCCTCGTGAACCAGAATCTCGCCGCTGGCGCGCAGTGCCGCTATGGTAAAGGCCATGGCAATACGGTGGTCGTCGTGACTCTGCACTTCGCCAGAACCAATCTGGCCGCCAACAATGCGGATACCATCGGCTGTGGGTTGAGCATCAATACCCAGAGTAATTAGGCCATCGGCCATGCTCTGGATGCGGTCGCTCTCTTTGACCCGCAGCTCCTCGGCACCGGTCAGCACCGTTGTACCCTCGGCACAGGCGGCGGCTACAAATAGCACTGGGAATTCATCAATAGCCAGGGGTACCTGATCTTCAGGTATATCAATACCTTTTAGGGCACCGTAACGCACACGGATATCGGCTACGGGCTCACCGCCCACTTCAATTTCATTGCTGAGTTCTATACTGGTACCCATGGCGCGTAGAATATTGATCACCCCTACTCTGGTGGGGTTAACACCCACATGGCGCAGAGTAATATCGGAGCCTGGCACTATGGCTGCGGCCACCATAAAAAACGCTGCTGAGGAGATATCGGCAGGCACATCGCCATAAAAAACGCTGCTGAGGAGATATCGGCAGGCACATCGATACGGCTTGCCACCAGCTTGCCGCCGCCACTGAGGGAGGCTTTGCTGCCCTCTGTAGTAACCTGGTAGCCAAAGCCCCGCAGCATGCGCTCGGTATGGTCGCGAGTGGGGGCAGGTTCCACCACAGAGGTCTGGCCCTGGGTATAGAGCCCGGCCAGCAACACGCAAGATTTAACCTGAGCACTGGCCATAGGCATGCTGTAATCTATGGGCCTAAGGCTCTGGCCGCCTTTTATTTTTAATGGCGGGCGACCACCCTCGGCGGTTTCTATTATTGCGCCCATTTCACGCAGTGGGTCAGCCACTCGGCCCATGGGTCGGCCGGAGAGCGAGGCATCGCCGGTAAGTTCTGTATCAAAGCTCTGTCCCGCCAGCAGACCGCTGAGCAGGCGGATTGAGGTGCCGGAATTGCCTAAGTAGAGGGGCTTGGCTGGAGCTTTAAGACCATGCAGGCCCACACCATGGATAACGACTCGCCCCTGATCAGGCCCTTCAATCTGCACCCCCATATCGCGGAATGACTGCAATGTGGCCAGGCTGTCTTCGCCCTCTAAAAACCCTGTCACCTCAGTCATGCCCTCGGCCAGCGAGCCGAGCATTATGGAGCGATGGGACATGGATTTGTCGCCGGGAACACGCAGATCGCCCTGGGCCTTGCCACCTGGTGATACTGCGTAGTTGATCGTCTTTTCTGTCATGGGGCTCTGTAGTCCAGTTTTTGTCTTGCTTTCAAGTATTTTGCCAAAGTGATTGCGCGCATCCCGGGCTCGGGTAAAGCTGCCCATCAGGTAGTCCTGATCGCCGGTTTCTATGGCGGTGCGCATCAGTTTAAAGTTGTCCATCACCTGATCGAGAATAGTCAGAATGGCTTCGCGATTGGCCAGGGCTATATCGCGCCACATCACTGGGTCGCTGGCAGCGATGCGAGTAAAGTCGCGGAAGCCGCCGGCGGCGTAGCGGAAGATTTCACGGTTATCGCCCATGGCGGCCAATGTGTCTACCAATGAATAGGCGAGAAAATGGGGCAGATGGCTGGTGGCGGCGAGAATTTCATCGTGCTCTTGCACATCCATGGTCGAGACTATGGCGCCCGTGGCAGTCCAGAGGTCTGAGACCAGCTTTAGGTGCTCTGCCCCAGTGGCCTGATTGGGCGTGAGAATAATTCGGTGGTCGACAAATAACTCGCTATTAGCGGCGGTAACACCACTTTTTTCCGAGCCTGCTATAGGGTGCCCGGGCACCAACTGCGCTGGCATACCAGAGTAAATAGCCTCTGCGGCCTCAACCACTGAACCTTTAACACTGGCCACATCGGTAATGCTGACATCGGCAGATAGCAGCTCAAAACAGTCTTGCAACAGCACGGGCACGGTTAATGTAGGCACACCAATTACTACCAGATCGCCAGCGCCCAACTCTGGGGCAATAGCGGCCAGACTGGGTTCGGCACGGTCGATAACGCCCATTTGCAAAGCTATTTCCAAGGTGGATTCGCGCCTGGAGATACCCACCACCTGTTGGGCTAGACCATTTTTGCGCGCCACGGCGGCCAGACTGGAGCCTATTAGACCCAGGCCAATAACCACTAGGCGGTTAATAGTCGGCTTGTTAGCTGTGGCATCTGTAGGCATGGGGCACCAGGTTGTTTAATTTAGCTGGGGTAATACCAGCGCGCGCTAGAGTACGGCGCGCGGGTACGAGCCTAGTATTTTCAGTTCGGCAACTGAGCTACTCAACTCTTCCAGCACATCAGCGACGGGCTGGTCTTCGATATGGCCAATCAGATCGATAAAGAATACATAGGACCATTTGCTATTGCGCGAAGGCCGCGACTCCAGGCGGGTCATATCTACATTGTAGCGACGGAATGGCTCTAGCAGGTCGTGCAGTGCACCTGGTTTGTTGTGCACAGACACCACTATGGAGGTTCTGTCATCACCGCTGCGGGGCACAGACTCGCGGCCAATAATCAGGAATCTGGTGGAGTTGTCGGGGCGATCTTCAATCTTCTCGCGCATTTTCTCCAGATTGTACAGCTCGCAAGCCATATCACCGGCAATGGCCGCTGAGTTCCACTCGCCCTGCACTCGCTTGGCGGCCTCGGCATTACTGCTGACCGCGACCCGCTCTATATTGGGGTAGTTGGAGTTGAGCCACTGGCGACACTGAGCCAGAGACTGGGCATGGGAATACACCCGCGTCACGCTATCTTTATTGGTATTGGGGCCAATCATAAAGTGCTGGTGAATACGAAGCTCCACTTCGCCACAAATTTTGAGTGAGGAGTCCATAAAGCTGTCGAGGGTATGACTGATTACCCCCTCGGTGCTGTTTTCGACTGGCACCACGCCGTAGTTGCAGGCTCCGGCCAGCACTTCGCGAAATACTTCATCTATAGCAGACTGGGGTACGCTGACGGCGGAGTCGCCGAAATGCTTGAGTGCGGCCTCCTGGGTAAAGGTGCCCTCGGGGCCCAAAAATGCCACTCTGATAGGCTGCTCTAGTGCCAGACAGGCGGACATAATTTGCCGAAATAGCCGGGCCATCTCTTCGTTGTCTAGAGGGCCGGCATTTTTTTCCATAATATGACGCAATACCTGGGCCTCACGCTCAGGCTTGTAGTAGGCCAGGTCGCCCTGACCTTTTTTAACCTCTGCAACCTGCTGGGCACAGCGCGCGCGATCACTGATGGCCTGCATAATCTGCAGGTCTAGCGCGTCAATCTTGTCTCTTAGCCCCAGTAAGGGGTTGTCTTCTGCCATAGTTAAACTCTTATTCCTCAGCGGTAGATTCCGTGCTCTCGCCTTCTTCGCCCTCTATAAAATCATCTTCTTCGGGCTCGGCAATACGTGCCAGGCTCACCAGATTTTCACCCTCTTTCAAGCGGATAATGCGCACGCCCTGGGTGTTGCGGCCTACCACAGACACCTCGTCGCCTCTGGTGCGAACCATGGTTCCCTGGTCGGAAATCAGCATAATTTCATCGCCGGAAAACAGCTGACAGGCACCTACCAGGGGCCCGTTGCGCTCGCTGGCCTGAATAGCAATCATACCTTTACCACCGCGACCCTTGGTTGGGAACTCGTCCACTGTGGTGCGCTTGCCATAGCCATTTTCTGCGCTTGCCATAGCCATTTTCACAGACGGTCAGCAGGAAGCCATCGACCTCGGGCACTACCATGGAGATAACTCTGTGCTCTTCCGGCAGACGCATACCGCGCACACCTTTGGACACGCGACCCATGGGGCGGGCATCTGTGCTGGCAAAGCGCACGGCCTTACCTTCAGAGCTGAGCAGCATCACATCACTTTCATCGTCAATAATGGCTGTGCCCACCAGGTGGTCGCCATCGACCAGATCAACGGCGCGCAAACCCACACTTCTTGGACGGGAGTACTGGTCCAGCGAGGTTTTCTTGACGGTGCCATTGGCAGTGGCCATCAATACATATTTATCGGCACTGTACTCTTCAACCGGCAGAATCGAGCTAATGCGCTCGCCTTCATCCAGGGGCAGCAGATTAACCACTGGGCGGCCGCGAGAGTTGCGGCCTGCCACAGGAATCTGATAAACCTTGAGCCAGTAAACCTTGCCCAGGTTGGTAAAGCACAGAATAGTGGCGTGGGTGCTGGCAATCAGCAGGTGCTCAACAAAGTCTTCGTCTTTTACTGCCGTTGCCGACTTGCCCATACCGCCGCGGCGCTGGGCCTGATAGTCAGTTAGGGGCTGGGTTTTGGCGTAGCCGCCGTGGGAGATAGTCACCACCCGGTCTTCTTCGGTAATCAGGTCTTCTACGGTCAGGTCGTGCTGGGATTCAACAATTTCACTGCGGCGCTCGTCACCGAACTCTTCAACCACAGACTCCAGCTCTTCGCGGATCACAGTCATCAGGCGATTCAGGTCTCCGAGAATATCCTGGTAGTCGGCAATCTCTTCTAACTTGACGGCAAACTCTTCAATAATTTTGTCGTGCTCCATGCCCGTAAGGCGGTGCAGACGCAGCTCGAGTATATCTTTGGCCTGCTCTGGAGATAGGTAATATTTGCCTTCGCGCAGACCAAACTGCTCTTCCAGCCATTCCGGGCGGGTAGCCTGGGGGCCGGCGCGCTCTAGCATGGCGACCACAGAGCCTGGATTCCAACCTCTGGCAATCAGTGCCTCGCGGGCATCTGCAGGAGTGGATGACTCTTTGATCAGCTGGATTATCTCGTCGATATTGGCCAGCGCAATGGCAAAGCCTTCCAATGTATGGGCGCGCTCGCGGGCTTTGCGCAGCAGATAGATAGTTCTGCGCGTAACCACTTCGCGGCGGTGGCGAACAAAGGCCTCGAGCATTTGCTTGAGGTTGAGAATCTTGGGCTGGCCGTCGACCAGGGCCACCACATTGATACCAAATACAGACTGCAGCTGAGTCTGGGCATAGAGATTATTGAGTACTACCTCGCCCATTTCGCCGCGCTTTAGCTCAATCACCACGCGCAGACCGTCTTTGTCTGACTCGTCGCGCAGTTCGGAGATACCTTCGATCTTTTTCTCTTTAACCAGCTCGGCAATGCGCTCAATCAGGCGGGCCTTGTTTAGCTGATAGGGAATCTCGTGGATAATAATGGTTTCGCGCTTGGTCTTTTCATCGACCTCAATATCTGCTTTGGCGCGCACATAGATGCGGCCGCGGCCAGTTCTGTAGGCCTGAATAATACCGGCTTTACCATTGATAATTGCCCCAGTGGGGAAATCTGGCCCAGGAATATATTCCATAAGCTCATCAACGGTGATTTCGCTGTTATCGATCAGTGCCAGACAGCCCTTCACCACCTCGGTGAGATTGTGGGGCGGGATATTGGTGGCCATACCCACGGCAATACCGGAGGAGCCATTGACCAGCAGGTTGGGGATGCGAGTGGGCATTACCACAGGAATCTGTTCGGTTTCGTCGTAGTTGGGGACAAAATCGACGGTATCTTTTTCTAGATCTTCAAGCAGTGCATGGGCGATTTTGGTCATGCGAATTTCGGTGTAACGCATGGCCGCGGCGCTGTCGCCATCGATTGAACCAAAGTTACCCTGACCATCGACCAGCATATAGCGCAGTGAGAATGGCTGGGCCATGCGCACTATGGTTTCGTAGACAGCGGAGTCGCCATGGGGGTGGTATTTACCAATCACATCACCCACCACACGGGCAGATTTCTTGTAGGCCTTGTTCCAGTCGTTGTTCAGCTCGCTCATAGCGAACAGTACTCGCCGGTGCACTGGCTTTAAGCCGTCGCGCACATCGGGCAGCGCCCTGCCAACGATCACACTCATGGCGTAGTCAAGATAGGACTGCTTGAGTTCGTCCTCGATATTGACCGGAACAATTTCCTTCGCTAAATCACCCATAATTTACGATTATTCCCTGATTTTATTGTGCTTTTTTGTCGTCTGTCAGCGCTTTGCTAAGCGACCTGAAGGCCCTTTGACAAAGACCCTGGAGACGCAGCTCAGAATGCCTTTTAAACAGCTTCTTAAAGGTGCGAATTTTAGCATAGATAGGCAGGGTTTTTCTCCCTTTTATTGCCTCTAAAACGCCTATATAACTTAAACCCCAGAAAAAACTCGGTATACTCCAAATGAACGCTCAGGAGTGAACATGCAAGCCACAGAAATAGACCTATTAATCCACTGCAGATGGATCATCCCCATAGTTCCAGAGAACCAAATACTAGAAAACTGCTCACTGGCTGTGGATGGGGAAAAAATTATTGGCATCTACCCCCAGGCCGAGGCCAAAAAACGCTTTGAAGCCGTCAAAACTGAAGCCTTGGACAACCATGTACTGATGCCCGGGCTGGTCAATGCCCATGGCCACAGTGCCATGAGTTTGCTGCGCGGCTATGCCGACGACCTGGCCCTGAGGCCCTGGCTGGAAAAGCATATCTGGCCTGCGGAGGCGCGCCATGTCAGCGAAGAGTTTGTTGGCGACGGCACTAGGCTGGCTATGGCTGAGATGATTGCCAGCGGCACCACCTGCTTTGCGGATATGTATTTCTTTGATGAGGCCATTGCCGAAGCTGTGCGCGATGCGGGAATGCGCTGTCAGATAGGCTTTACCGTATTGGATTTTCCAACAGCCTACGGCAAAGGAGCGGATGACTATATTCACAAAGGCTTGCGGCTCAACGATAAATACAGCGGTCATTCGCTGATTAACGTCGCCTGCGCACCCCATGCGCCCTACTCCGTGTCGGACAGTGCCATGCAGATTATCAGCACCTATGCCAATGAACTGGACCTGCCTATTCATATACATTGCCATGAAACCGCCGGCGAAGTTAGCGAATCTATAGACCAGTACGGCTGCCGCCCTATGCAGCGCCTGAGAGATCTGGGCCTGCTGCTACCCCAGACTCAGCTGGTGCATATGACCCAGATAAACCATGAAGATATTCAGATGGTGCAAGACCACAACTGCCATGTGGTGCACTGTCCCGAGTCTAACTTAAAGCTGGCTAGCGGCTTCTGCCCTGTGGGCCAGCTAATGGATGCCGGCATCAATGTGGCCCTGGGCACAGACGGCGCCGCCAGCAATAATGATTTGGACCTTTTTGGTGAATTAAAAACCGCGGCCCTGCTAGCCAAGGCCGTATCTGGCGACCCCTGCGCACTGAATGCCCATGCCGCACTGCGCATGGCAACCATTAATGGCGCCAAAGCACTGGGCTGGGACCATGAAATTGGCAGCCTGGAGTCCGGCAAGTCAGCGGATATAATTGCCGTTAAAATGGATTCTATCCCTCAGCAACCGCTGTATAATCCCGAGTCGCAGCTGGTGTATACCAATGTGGGCCACAGGGTCAGCCACAGCTGGGTGGCAGGCAAGCCATTGATGGCTGAGTCTGAACTGCTAACCCTCAACCGACAGAGCCTGATCCAGACTGCCTGTGACTGGCGTAACAAAATTTCTAGCTAGCAAACTTTTCAATTCGGAAACCAAGCATGTCTAAAACGCAAAATGTGGACCCCAATGAAATTCGCAAGTTTGAAGAACTGGCCAGCCGCTGGTGGGACAGAAACAGTGAATTTAAGCCACTGCACGATATCAACCCACTGCGCGCCAACTGGATTGACTCCCTGGCCCCTGTAGCTGAACAGCGCATTCTGGATGTCGGCTGTGGTGGCGGTATTCTCTGCGAGGCCCTGGCCCAGCGCGGAGCCACTGTGACCGGCATTGATATGGGCGAAGCCCCCCTGGCCGTGGGCAATCTGCACAGCCTGGAGTCTGGGGTCAGCGTGACCTATGAGCAGTCCACCGCCGAAGATTACGCCACCAGCCATGCTGAAGCCTTTGATACTGTGACCTGCCTGGAGATGCTGGAACATGTGCCCGACCCCAGCTCAGTGGTAGCTGCCTGCGCCGCTATGACTAAACCCGGCGGCACATTGTTCTTCTCGACCATAAACCGCAACCCAAAATCCTATCTGTTGGCCATTATTGGCGTGGAATATGTGCTGCGCATGCTGCCCAAGGGCACCCATGAGTACAGCAAGTTTATTCGCCCATCGGAGCTGGGCCAGTGGATTCGCGATGCCGGCCTGGAAATTGACCAGATGACAGGGCTGCTTTACAACCCCATCACCAAAACTTATAAACTGGATGAGCGCGATGTGGATGTCAACTATATGATCTGTGCCAGGAAGCCAGCCTAGATGCTAAATTTTGACGCCCTGCTATTTGATTTGGACGGCACATTGCTGGATACGGCCCCAGACTTTATTACTGCCCTAAAAACTCAGCTGCAGCGCCATGGCCGCGAGCCTATGGCCGATGCCATGATTCGCACCTGTGTTACCAACGGCTCTGTGGGTATTATTGAGCAGGGTTTTGGTATGCAGCAGGACCATCCCCAGTTTGAGCCTCTCAGAGAGGAGTTTCTGGAGCTGTACTTTAGCAATCTGGCCGATAAAACCGCCCTGTTTAGCGGCTTGCAGCTGGTGTTGGACGACTGTGCTGCGCGCAATATTCCCTGGGGTATTGTGACCAATAAACCCTGGAAATACACCGAGCCTGCCCTGACTCAGCTAAACCTGATTTCCGGCGCCGCTACGGTCATCTGCCCAGACCATGTGGCTGAGCCCAAACCACACCCAGAGCCCATGTACCTGGCCTGTACCCAGATTGATATTGACCCGGCCAACTGCCTGTATGTGGGCGACCATGTGCGGGATATAGATGCTGGTCGCGCTGCGGGAATGCGCACCATTGCCGCTGGCTGGGGCTATATTGAGGCCGGCGAAGATATTCACAGCTGGAATGCAGACTGGGTTGTGCAACAGTCTCAGGAATTACATTCGCTGCTGTTTTAACTGTTTTAACTCTCGTATTGACTAAGGAAAGCCCTGTGCTCAGCCCAGAACAAATTATCGCCTACCAGGCCAGCCCCAACCTGCTGCAAGACCGCATTATTTTGATTACCGGTGCCGGAGATGGCATAGGCAAGGCCGCGGCTATCAGCTGTGCCGCGCTGGGCGCAAAAGTGATACTGGCGGGCAGAACTCTGGCCAAGCTGGAGCAGGTATTTGACCAGATAGTGGTCGCTGGCGGTGCTGAGCCGGTGATTTATCCGGTGGATCTGGAGGGGGCTTCCACTGAGGACTATGATGAGCTGGCTCTGAACCTTGACCAGCAGTTTGGCCGTCTGGATGGCCTGCTGCACAATGCCGCCATACTGGGCCAGCGCACCCCCCTGAGCAACTATAGGCAAGATGTGTGGGACAGGGTAATGCAGGTAAATGTTACAGCTCAGTTTAAGATGACCCAGGCGTTGATGCCTGTGCTGGAGAAGTCTGCGGATGCCTCTATTTTGTTTACTACCTCTAGTGTGGGCCGTCAGGGGCGCGCATTTTGGGGTGCCTACGCAGTCTCTAAGTTTGCCACTGAAGGCATGATGCAAACCTGGGCTGCTGAGTTGCAAACCTGGGCTGCTGAGTTGGAGGGTCTGGGGTCAATTCGTGTCAATGCGGTGAATCCCGGCGCTACCAGAACCCAGATGCGCGCTCAGGCCTTTCCTGCGGAAAACCCCGATAGCTTAAAAACTGCTGAAGATATTATGCCTGCTTACCTGTATCTGCTGGGGCCCGACAGTGCCAGCGTCAATGGCCAGTCCATCGACGCTCAGATTAGATAGGCCCCTGGCTCAGGGTAAAAGCCGGTTTAGCGCTTGCTGGTATCGCCGCGGGCGCGCAGCTTGCGCTCTTTGCGCTGACGAATATCCCTAAAGACATTCTTCTCACTAAACCTAGGTGGTTTTAGCGCCACAGCGCGGAACAGTGATATCACCTGCTTGGGGTCTAGCTCGATAAACTCTGAGCGTCGTACAAAGGAAGGCAGCTCTATGGGGCCATAGCTGATGCGCTTGAGGCGATTAACTTCCACGCCCTGGGACTCCCAGAGACGGCGCACTTCGCGGGTACGGCCCTCGGCTAGAATTACCCGAAACCAATTATTACTGCCCCCGCGCTCGTCGGCACTGCGCGCATGCTGGGCCTTAACAGTCTGAAACTTGGCTATACCATCATCCAGAATAACCCCTTCGGTCAGGCGGTTAATCATAGCCTCATCCACCTCGCCGTGGATACGCGCCATATACTCGCGCTTCACTTCGTAGGATGGGTGCATCAAGCGATTGGCCAGCTCACCGTGGTTGGTGAACAGCAAAAGGCCGCTGGTGTTGATATCCAGGCGACCGATGGCAATCCAGCGGCCACGACCCAAGCGGGGTAATTTATCAAACACAGTGGGACGACCATCTGGATCAGAGGTGGTGCTAACCTCCCCTTCCGGCTTGCTGTACATCAGCACTCTGGGGCTGTCGTCGGTCACTATCTTAACGGCGCGGCCATCTACCAGAATGCGATCTTCTGGCTCTGCGCGATCACCCAGCTTGGCGACTGATCCGTTGACCGAAACACGCCCAGCGGAGATCCATTTCTCCAGTTCGCGACGGGAACCCAGGCCTGCTGTGGCCAGTACTTTTTGTAGTTTCTCACTCATGGGCTGTTGTGCTGTCTCTGTCTGCTGGCTGACTGGCCTGCTGGTTGTCTATTTCTGATGCTGCATCGTCCTCAGCCTGAGTATCTGGAGCCTCAGCGGCCTGATTATCCTCAGTTACGCCATCCAGTTGCTGATCCAACTCAAACTCATCATTGGCAGCCAGGGGCACGGCCGGCACTGCGCCTTCGTCCCCAGGCTTATCGCCCAGACTGAGTTCCAGCTCTGGGTCCAGCTCGGCAAGATCTTTAATCTCGCCCAGCGCTGGCAGATGCTCCAGGCTCTTGAGGTTAAAGTAATCGAGAAACTGCTTGGTGGTGGCATACAGCGCTGGCTTGCCCGGCACATCTCGGTAGCCAACCACACGCACCCAATCGCGCTCTTGGAGGGTTTTAATAATATCGGAGCTCACGGCTACACCGCGCACCAGCTCAATATCGCCACGGGTCAGGGGCTGACGGTAGGCGATCAGTGACAGGGTCTCCAGCATGGCGCGGGAGTAGCGCTTGGGCTTCTCTTCCCAGAGGCGGTTGACCCAGGTGGACAGCTCCTGACGCACCTGAAAACGATAGCCGCTTGCGACCTGTTTGAGCTCAAAACCACGCTCTCTGCAGTCGCCCTCAATCTCTTCCAGCGCGGCTTTTATCTGGTCGCGCGGCGGACGCTCTTCGTCTTCAAATAGGTTTTCCAGCTTGGTTATATCCAGAGGCTTGCCCGCTGCCAACAGCGCGCCTTCAATAATTTTTCTGATTAGATCTGGGTTCATGATGTTCTTGCTTTCACATGTATTGGACCAAAAGATTCGCTCTGCACAATCTCAACTAATGACTCTTTAATTAATTCCATAATAGCCAGGAAGGTTACCACCACACCCAGGCGACCCTCGGCTTCTTTAAACAGGCTGACAAAGGGCACAAACTGCTGACCGCGGATACGGTCCAACACCTGAGTCATGCGCTCGCGGGTGGACAGCTTTTCGAGCTCTATCTGGTGGCTCTCGAACATTTCTGCGCGGCGCAGCACATCGGCCAAGGCTGTTAAAATCTCACGCATATCCACCTCTGGGTGAGGGCGCTGTTGCTCGCGGTCTGGCGCTTCGGCGCTGGCCTGATGAATATCGCGACCCAGACGAGGCATCTCGTCGACATCCTCGGCGGCGTTTTTAAAGCGCTCGTACTCCTGCAGACGGCGAATAAGCTCGGCGCGCGGATCGCCCTCATCTTCCTCGTCCACAGGCTGGCGGGGCAGTAGCATGCGAGATTTAATCTCTGCCAGCATGGCGGCCATTACCAGATATTCGGCAGCTAACTCCAGCTGAATTGTGGTCATCAGCTCGATATAACCCATATATTGGCGGGTAATTTCGGCCACATTGATTTCTAGAATATCCAGATTTTGACGGCGAATAAGATACAGCAGCAGGTCCAGAGGCCCCTCAAAGGCTTCGAGAATAACTTCCAGAGCGTCTGGCGGGATATACAGATCCTTGGGCAGTACAGTGAGCTCTTTGCCCTGCACAACTGCAAAGGGCATCTCCTCTTGCTGGGGACGCGAAGTCGCCACAGAGGCTTCTTGGGGAGAGGTTTCGACGCTGTCGACTGCAGGCTGCAGATCATCAATTGAGGTGGCTTCGCTAGACACTTGATATCCCATCAGTATTCAGCGCAAAGTATAACCGCAAAGGCGCTTTTGAGCATCATCAAAATCAGATAAGTGAAAAATCACCCATGCCCTGACGGGTCATCTGCGGCTGGTCGCCGGTCATATCTACTACGGTGGTTGGCTCAAGGCCACAGTAACCCCCGTCGATAATGGCATCCACCTGGCTCTCCAGGGTCTGGCGCATATCATAGGGGTCGGTCATTGGGTATTCATCGTTGGGCATAATCAGGGTCACGCTCATCATGGGCTCACCCAATTCATCGAGCAGGGCCTGGGCAATGGGGCTGTCTGGCACACGTATACCAATGGTTTTACGCTTGGGGTGCATCAGCCGCTTGGGCACCTCTGAGGTGGCCGGCAGGATAAAGGTAAAGGCTCCCGGTGTGCTGGCCTTAAGAATACGAAAATCGCTGTTATCTACCCGGGCATAGTTGGCCAGCTCGGACAGATCGCGGCACATCAGGGTGAAGTTGTGGTGTTTGTCGACCTGGCGAATAGCGCGGATGCGCTCCAGGGCCTGCTTGTCACCAATATGGCAGCCCAGGGCATAGACGGAATCGGTGGGATATACAATAACGCCGCCACGGCGAACAATCTCTGCGGCCTGGGCTATGAGACGCTGCTGGGGATTGTCTGGGTGAATAGAAAAATACTGACTCATACTGCTCTCTAAAAAATGCTGACCAAAATCGGGGCGCATTATCACACAGGTTTGTACCTTATTGGCTATCCTTCACAGGGCTTGGTTTTTTTCTGTGGGTTTTACTTGCGATTAAAAACTCCTGCTCAAAGATTTCCGCCGGCTGTGGTTTGGCCACCAGGTAACCCTGGAAACTATTGCAGCCAAGATTTTTTAATATACTGCGCTGGCCTCATGGCGGGCCACTACGGCTCGCACCCCACCCTGATGTTCGCTGCGGGCCAGGGCATTGTAAAGGGGCTCTATAGCACCCGCCGGGACCCCAAAGACATATTCAACGCCCAATTGATTGAGGTAGGCAACCAGAAGGTCTCCCATTTCTGGCTCTGCCTGAGCCTTCTCGATCCGATCCGATCCGAATCTGCATCAATAGTGCTCATAACCGGCAGCTATTCCTATATATATTAATAAGTTACAGTGAAAACCTAATAAAAATTTCAATTAATATAAATTAATAGATCAAGAACTGGAGCCTGTCCACAATATAGTTGCGGCTGGATGCAAAAACGAAGTGAAGCTTCTAGCGGCTCTTAGCCTGCTCTGGGCAGTCGTAAATTAATATTCATGGTTCCTCGACAATTACCTGCCAGCCGCTACAATGATGAAAAGCTCTGAGACCCGCAGTTTATCTATGCAAGACCAAGACTCATCAATATCTGACCAGGCCGATAACTCGCCCAAACAGAAACAGGAAAATCAGCTGCTAAGCCTGGCCTGTAATCTGATTATCCCGTCCTTAATTCTGACCATGCTCAGCGACCCTCAGTATCTGGGTATTAAGCTGTCACTTGTTGTGGCTCTGGCATTCCCGATTATCTATGGCGGCCACTATCTGCTTGACCGCGGTAAGCTAAACCCTTTTTCTGCGCTGGGCATTATTAGTGTCGGACTGACCGGGGGCATCAGTCTGATGGAGCTGGATGTGGTTTATATTGCGATTAAAGAGGCAGCGGTGCCGGCCATTATTGGCTTGGCCACTCTTATCTCGCTGAAAACATCGCAGCCACTGATCCGCACGTTTTTACTGAACGACAATATCTTTGAAACCAAAAAGATTACTCAGGCGCTGCAGGAAAATAACTCTGAGGTGGCCTTTGATAAATTGCTGGTCAATGCCTCATGGATTTTGGCCGGGTCTTTTCTGCTGTCGTCGATACTCAACTATTTGCTGGCAGTGATTATATTGACTGCCGACCCCGGCACTGTGGCCTGGAACGAGCAGCTGGGCAAAATGACCGCACTGAGCTTTCCGGTAATCGCTCTGCCGGCTACCCTGGTGCTGTTGGCTGACATGTATTACCTGTTTCGGGGTATAACTAAATTAACAGGCATGTCGGTTGAAGATATTCTGAAACAAAAATAATCTAACTTAGACTCTCTAGAACAAGGAATCTGCCTCTTATGTGGTATGCCATTATCAGCGAAGATATTGACAACAGTCTGCCTAAACGGCTGGCAGCGCGCCCCGCTCACCTGGACCGCTTACACGAATTAAAAGATCAGGGGCGACTGTTGCTAGCTGGCCCTCATCCGGCGATCGATAATCAGGACCCGGGTGAAGCAGGTTTTACTGGCAGCCTGGTAGTCGCCGAGTTTGATAGTTTGCAGGATGCCCAGAGCTGGGCCGACGCAGACCCCTATGTGGAAGCCGGCGTCTATGCCAGTGTAAAGGTCAAACCCTTTAAAAAAGTACTGCCCTAAAATCGCTGCGATGCTGGTAAAATTCGCCTCTGAGTAGTTATCATTTTCCGTAGATCAGAGTATGATCTGCCCCTTAAAAATTTGACGATAGTAGAACTATGAAATTTCTGACCATTGCCATCCTAATTGCTGCCAGTTATTTTGCTCCCAACGCCGTGGCGCAAACTGAAAGCCCTGAAGCTCAATTGGAAAGCCCAGAAGCTCAGGTCGAAAGTCCTGAAGCTGAAACCGAAAGCTCTGGGATAGATAAGCCCGAAGACGTCCCTACAGTGCGACTTCCCAAGCCGCTAGTGCGCTATATCTCCGATGAGTTTTATGTGCCGCTGCGAGAAACTCCCTGTCGCCGATGTAAAATTGTGCACAGAGGCATCAAATCTGGCACCGAACTCAAGTTACTGGAAACCCGCGAAGGCTGGGGTCTGGTTTTGACCAGCAAAGGTGTCGAGGGCTGGATGGAGCTGCAGCACCTGTTGGACAGCCCAGTTGCCCGAACTCAAATCAGCAGAAATGAGAGTCGCTTAAAGAAGCTGGCAGATCGCAACAGCCAGCTGGAAAAGATTTTGGCCGAGCTGCGCAAGCAGTCTGCAGCTCTGCGCGGCAAACTGGATAGCACCGAGGGTCGCAAAGACAACCTGGCCAGCGAACTGGAGGCCATTAAAGAGATTTCTTCAGATACCCTAGCCCTGAATGAACAGAACCAGATGCTGGTAAAGCAGAACCATATGCTGCAGGGTGAGAACGATGTGCTAAACGCTAGCCTCAATGACCTGCAGAAAGATAAACGCAACCAGTCGTTTTTATACGGTGGTTTGACGGTATTTTTAGGGGCAATTCTGGTGGTACTGATTCCTAAGCTGCGAGGGAGAAAACGTTTCTCCGAATGGCAGTAAAACCATTTCTATCCGCTGAGGACTACACTGATGACAAAACTTGCTACTCGACTTGTGATGGTCTTTGCGCTGCTGACTGCAGGTTTTACTCAGGCGGCACAGGACAATCCCCAGGTAGTTCTTAAAACCGAGATGGGCGATATTCTGGTGGAACTATTCCCCAAGGCTGCCCCTGTCAGCGTCGATAATTTTGTTAAGCTGGTAAATGACTACCATTACGATGGACTGATTTTTCACCGGGTAATCAGTGGGTTTATGATTCAGGCCGGCGGCTTTACTTTTGATTTCAGCCCCCGAGAGTCGAGCCGTGGCTCTATTGTTAACGAGTCCTCCAATGGTCTTAAAAACAAGCGCGGCACCCTGGCTATGGCTCGCATGAACGACCCTGACAGCGCCTCAGCTCAGTTTTTTATCAACCATAAGTCCAATGGCTTTCTCAATCCCAAAGGGGACAATAAGGGCTATGCCGTTTTTGGCGCTGTGGTTGCAGGCATGAATGTAGTGGACGCCATTGCCGCAGTTGAAACTCAGACTCTGGGTTATTATGCCGATGTTCCCGTCAAGCCCATTCGCATTCTCAGCGCCCGTCTGGTCAATCCTGAATCCTGGACGCCGCTGCCAGAACCAGCGCCGGCGCCCGTTATTGAGAAGCCGGTCCCTATTCGCTAACTGGTGCGCCACATGACAGCTCTGAGTATCAATCTCAACAAAATTGCCCTGCTGCGAAATTCCAGAGAGGGCAATTATCCCAGCGTAGTGAATCATGCCCAACTGTGCATAGATCAGGGCGTCGAGGGCATTACAGTGCATCCCCGCCCCGACCAGCGCCATATTCGCCCCTCCGATGTGCGTCAACTCGCCGAGTTGGTTCGGCCTCTGTCCGGGGTAGAGTTTAATATTGAAGGCAACCCCTTTGCGCCTGCGCTCAATGATTATCCTGGTTTTATAGAGCTGGTTGAAGAAACTCAGCCGGACCAGTGCACATTGGTACCTGACGGCGATGACCAGCTAACCTCTGATCACGGTTTCGATTTAAACAGCTCTGGCGACCAGCTGGCGCCAATTATTAAACGTCTAAAAGATCAGGGTATGCGCGTCAGCCTGTTTATGGATCCGGACCTCAGCCAGATAGAGATGGCGGCCAATATAGGTGCTGACCGTATTGAACTGTATACAGGCCCCTATGCTGCGGCCTGGGGCACTGATCAGCTGGAGCCACTGTTTCAGTCTCATTTGGCAGCGGCCGAACTGGCCGTCTCTCTGGGTATGGGTGTCAATGCTGGCCACGACCTCAACCTGGACAATCTAGCCAAATATGCTTCTATACCTGCGCTGCTTGAAGTCTCTATAGGTCATGCCTTTACCGTAGATTCCCTGGCCATGGGAATGGCTAATGCAGTAAACGCCTATCTACAGCGGTTGCGCTAGAGCCCTATGCCGACCCTATCCTGTATTGGCGCTGGTTTACTGGGCAAAACTCTGTGCCATTTACTCTCTAATCAGCTGAGCATACAGCAGGTAATTAATCGCTCTGTGGCGTCATCGCAGCAGGCGGTAGATTTTATTGGTGCTGGCAGGCCAGCCTCTATAGATAATTTAGAGCCCGCAGATATATGGCTTATCGCCACCCCGGATGATGCTATTGCAGCTACGGGACAAGCGCTATTCGAATCCGGGGTGCTCAGAGCTGACAATATAGTTTTTCACTGCAGCGGCTCCCTGGGAGCTGATGCTTTGCAGTTTGCCAAGGCCGGGATTAATCGCGCCTCTGTGCACCCTATCCATAGCTTTGCCAATCCCAGCCAGTCGATAAACAGTTTTGCCGGCAGCTACTGCGCTGTTGAGGGAGAACCTCAGGCCGTCGAGGTGCTGTCGTCATTATTTAACGCCATAGGCGCACTGCCCTTTAATATTGATGGCAGCCGCAAGGTGCTGTATCACAGCTCCACAGTGATGGCCTGCAACTATCTGGTCAGTCTGCTGGAGACCAGCAGGCAGTTGTTGGCTGCCTCAGGAGTGGACAGCTCTGGGGCTAATCCTACAGCTCTGGGGCTAATCCTCTGGAGCCACTGATCCGCCAGACTATGGATAATTTTTTTGCCACAGATGCAAAATCTGCACTGACTGGGCCCATAGCCCGGGGCGATAATAAAACCGTCGCCCGGCATCTGGCGGCCCTAGAAGCCCATCCCGACCACCAGCTCTGGCAACAGGTCTATACTGCGCTGGGCAAT
>Ga0206126_10000297_pt1 | contig 67440 bp, 52 predicted proteins | sample Helgoland_Spring_5_FD_148621 | JGI IMG/M metagenome (GOLD analysis project Ga0206126, IMG submission 148621) | Pelagic subsurface seawater microbial communities from Kabeltonne, Helgoland, North Sea - Helgoland_Spring_Bloom_20160412_1 | ecosystem: Environmental > Aquatic > Marine > Epipelagic ...
TAGCTCCATCAGATGCTACAATTTTATATACAGTAATAGAAGCAGAAGATCCAAAGCGAAAAGGTTTGTATAGAAGCGATGATGCAGGAGCTAATTGGAAACAATTAAATAATGATTTCGGAATTACAGTTCGTCCTTTCTATTTTTCAAGAATAACTGTAGATCCAAGAAACCCAGATGTTGTTGTGAAAGGAGGTCTTTCAGGGTCAATTTCAAAAGATGGTGGTAAAACATTTAAATCATTAGGTAATATGCATAGCGATATTCACGATATTGTTTTTGATATTCATGATTCTGACAGAATGTATGCAGGCACAGATGGTGGTGTCTATCGTTCTTGGAATGGAGGAGTAACTATGGAAATTGTAGAAAACTTGCCTTTATCACAGTTTTATCAAATAAGTGTAGATAATGCAGAGCCTTACAATATATACGGAGGACTTCAAGATAATGGTTCTTGGTACGGACCATCGTCATCGAGTGGTGGAATCAATGCAGGTGACTGGAATTCTATTGGAGGGGGGGATGGTTTTAGAGTATTAAAACACCCAACAAAAAATATTATTTATTCAGAAATGCAAGGAGCAGAAAATGTTTGGAGATATGATGTTGACAATAAGTTGGTAAAGACAATCCAACCTCTTGAAAAAGCAGGGTATGAAGATTTGCGTTTTAATTGGAATGCACCAATGGCAATTAGCGCACATCAACCCGATCGTTTTTATATGGGGAGTCAGTTTCTTCACAAATCTGATGATATGGGAGATACATGGGAAATTATTTCTCCTGATTTATCTACCAATGATTCTACGAAACAACAACAAGCAGATTCTGGAGGATTATCAATGGACAATTCTGGAGCAGAAAACCACACAACAATATTTACAATAGCAGAATCTCCTCTAGATGAAAATGTTATATGGGTTGGAACTGATGATGGAAATGTTCAAGTGACAAAAGATGGTGGAAAAAACTGGCAAAATGTTGTGAGTAATATTCAAGGGCTACCAAGTAATACTTGGACTTACCATATAGAGGCAAGTGTACATGGAAAAGGAATAGCATATGCTGTTTTTGATGGTCATAATAGTGGTGATATGCAGCCTTATGTATATAAAACATCAGATTTTGGAACAACTTGGACTAACATCATTACAGACAATGTTATTGGTACCTCTAGGAATATTCAAGAAGATTATGAGAATGAAAATCTATTATTTTTAGGAACCGAATTTGGACTTTATATTACCGCTGATGGAGGTAAAAATTGGGAAAAATTCACTAAAAACGTACCTCCTGTAGCCGTTCATTTTATTGATCTACAAAAACAAACTAATGATTTGGTTCTTGGAACACATGGTAGAGGTATTATCATCATTGAAGACATTTCTCCATTACGTGAAATCACTACAGAAGTTTTGAAATCTAAACTTCATTTTTTTAGTTCTAAACCAATGAAATTATCTGATGAAAGTGGGTTTGCAGGGAGTTTTGGAGCTGAAACTCAATTTGTGGGAGAAAATGCTAACAGATCACCTCAAATAAAATATTTATTACCTAAACGACATACTTTTGGAAAGATGAGTATGGAAATAAAAAATAGTAATGGTGAGGTTGTTTCTAAATTATCACCTGGAAAATCTAAAGGTATCAATATTGTAAATTGGTCAGGAAATATTAGACAACCTAAAGTTGCCAAGGGAAAAACTCTCGCATTTGGTGGTTTTGCAACACCAAGAGTAGAAGCAGGTTCATATACAGCAGTTATAACAAAAGGGAGGAACGTATACGAGCATACTTTTGAAATTTTTTATGATGAGCGATCTGGTCTAACTTCAGCAGATAGAAATATGAAACATGATATCATGTCTAAGATGTATAAAATGACTGAAGAATTAGCTTACATGGTTTATCAAATTGATGCTTTTATTGAAGCACCTGAAACAAAAAGCAAACTAAAATCAAAATTAAATGAGCTAAAGAAAACTTTAGTTATTACAACTGGAGATAATTATGTAGGTAGTGCTGAACCTGAGTTAAGAGAAAAACTAGCAGACTTATTTAGTAAAATTGTTGGGAGTTATGACAAACCCTCAAATTCTGAATTAGAGTTTTTATCTATTGTTGAAAATCGTTATTCTAAAGCTAGAAAAGACTTTGACAATATTTCAAAGAAAATAAAATTTAAGGAAGCTCTTCAACTAAAGACTTTTGAGGAATTTACAGAGTAAAATTAAAGCCCCTTTTGGGGCTTTTTTTAGTTTATTAAGTACCTTTTTATGTTATTAAATATTTAGTTCGTCAATTTCAAAAAACTTCGTACATTTGCGCCCACTTATCACGAGATGGTAAGATTATTAATAACCAAGGTCGAGAACCTTAAAAAATTAAAAAAATGTCAGTAAAAATTAGATTACAAAGACACGGAAAAAAAGGAAAACCATTTTATTGGATTGTTGCAGCAGATGCAAGAGCAAAAAGAGATGGTCGTTTTTTAGAGAAATTAGGAACTTATAACCCTAATACCAATCCAGCAACTGTTAATTTAGATGTTGATGGTGCTGTAAAATGGTTGCAAAACGGTGCACAACCAACAGATACTGCAAAAACCATTTTATCGTATAAAGGAGCAATGCTTAAAAACCATTTAGTTGGTGGTGTAAGAAAAGGTGCTTTAACCGAAGAACAAGCTGAAGAGAAATTCCAAGCTTGGTTAGAAGAAAAAGCAGGTAAAGTAGCCTCTAAAGAAGAAAACGTAGCAAAAGCAAAATCAGAAGCAAAAGCTAAAGCATTAGAAGCAGAGAAAGCTGTTAATGAAGCTAGAGTTGCTGCTGCTGTTGAAGAAGTTGCTCCAGAGGTTGCTGAAGAAGAAGTTGTTGAAGAAGCTGCTCCAGAAATAGTAGCTGAAGAAGCTGCTCCAGAGGTTGTTGAAGAAGTTGCTGAAGAAACTACTCCAGAAGAAGCTACGGAAGAGAAAAAAGAGGAATCTGCTGAATAAGCAAAACTTTTATCGATATGCGTAAAGAAGATTGTTTTTATTTGGGCAATATCGTAAAAAAACACAGTTTTAAAGGAGAAGTCGTTATCAAGTTAGATACCGATGAACCCGAATTGTATAAAAATATGGAATCAGTATTTGTCGACCTAGGAGGCAATTTGGTTCCATTTTTTATTAAAAAAAGTTCGTTGAGTAGAGGCACTATGCTACGTGTCCATTTTGAGGATGTAAATAATGAAGAGGAGGCAGATTTTATAATGAAATCTGGAATATATCTTCCTTTAAATCTATTACCTAAACTAATAGGAAATCATTTTTATTTTCATGAAGTCATTGGTTTTCATGTTATAGACAAAATACATGGAGATATTGGTGTCATTGTTTATATTAATGATAAAGCTGCTCAGCCTATGTTTGAAATTCAGAATGGTGATGTAGAGATTTTCATTCCAATGATTGATGACTTTATAAAAAAAATAGACAGAGAAAATAAAGAAATACATGTAGAAACCCCTGAGGGTCTAATTGATTTGTATTTGAATTAGAGAGGTGGCCGAGTGGTCGAAGGCGCACGCCTGGAAAGTGTGTATACCTCTCAAGGGTATCGAGGGTTCGAATCCCTTCCTCTCTGCAAAAGAAAACTCGCAACGAAAGTTGCGAGTTTTTTATTTTTGAATGTATCAAAAGCTTACTTTTGAAAATATAATTTATAATGAATAAACCATTTTATTTTAAGGAGTTTACTATTGATCAAGATAAAACGGCTATGAAAGTAGGCACAGATGCCGTTCTGTTAGGAGCTTGGTGTTCATTAGAAACATGTCCAGATACTATTTTAGATGTGGGTTCAGGAACTGGGTTAGTATCTTTAATGATGGCCCAACGTAGTGATGCTGAAACTATTGATGCAGTAGAGATTGATCCTAATGCGTATGAGCAGAATGTTACTAATTTTGAAAAATCAGATTGGTCTGATCGCTTATTTTGTTATCATAGCTCTTTTCAAGATTTTTCAGAGGAAATGAAAGAAGAGGGTGAAGAATATGACCTTATTATCTCCAATCCACCATTTTATAATGATAATTTTGAGACTAATAATAAATCAAGAAATACAGCCAGATTCACTTCTTCGCTGTCCTTTATTGATTTATTGGAAGGGGTTTCTAAATTACTTTCAGATTCGGGAATTTTTACAACGATTATTCCTTTTAAGGAGGAGCATTCTTTTGTGAAATTGGCAAATAAAAATAACTTATTTTTAGATAGGGTTTGCAGAGTTAAAGGAACTGATAATTCAGAAACAAAAAGAAGTATGTTAGAATTTTCTTTTCATCAGAAAGAGTTGGAAGAAACAACTTTAGTTATAGAAAAAGGTCGTCATGAATATACTAAAGAATATGTAAGTTTAACAAAAGACTTTTATCTTAATATGTAAAAATCAGACAACTGCTTTAACCAACAACACTTTCAGGATTATATCCTAAATAAGGAACCTTTTTTTCTTTAAACATAATGCCATATTGCTCTAGCTCTTTTAAAATTGGAGCATATACTTCTTTGGTTATTGGTAACTGAACTCCCGGAGTCGTAATTTCTTTATTTAGTATTTTTAGGGTTGCAATAGCAACAGGTAATCCAACTGTTTTTGCCATAGCTGTAAATGTTTGATTTTCTCCCTTTACAACTAAACTACTTTCTATCTGGTGTTTTTTACCATTTAACTCATACCCAAATTTATGATGCATAACAATCATATCTTTTTCATCCTCTTCAAGGGTCCAAGAGTCTGATAGTATTTTTTGCAACATCTGAGCTGGTGTAGCATTGCTTAATCCTATTTTTTTTGTTTGACTAAAAAGATCTAATTCTACAAGTTTATCCCAAACGATATCATCTTGGTCAATTTTCAGGTAAGATCGTAATTTCAATTCAACAGAATCATTAGGAGAATAGGCTAGAAATAAATTCACAAAATCTCGATATGTCATGTTTTCAGAGCCTTCTATGGTATAGCTATCATCTGTCATACCCAATTGAATAAAAATATTCCAAGCTCTGGAAAACCCTACTTTTCTTATGGTACCTCTATACATGGTGCGAATGTCTTCTAAGCCATAAATACCTCTGTATTTTAGAGAATCTCTATTAGCATAAGCTTCAAATTTACCATTGCCATTTAAGGTTAAGAATTCTGTTCTTCTAAATAATTTATGGTAAGGTATATATTTGTAAGTTCCCTCTTGAATAAACATAGCAGCTCCTCCTTGACCTGCAAGAACTACATTTCTGGGATTCCAAGTAAATTTATAGTTCCAAAGGTTATTATCACTTTCTGGTGCTACCAAGCCACCTGTAAAAGACTCAAAAAGTATAATTTTTCCACCTAGATCACTAATTCTATGAATTACTTCCATAGCACTCATATGATCAATTCCAGGATCTACGCCAATTTCATTCATAAACACCAATCCTTTTTTTTCTGCCTCGCTATTTAATTCTTCCATTTCTGGAGAAATATATGAGGCAGTAACCATGTGTTTTTCGAAATGGAGACAATCTTTAGCTACTTCAATATGAAATCTAGCAGGTAACATAGAAACTACTATATCAGCTCTTTGTATCTCTTTTCTTCGTTGATTTTTATTAAAAACATCAAATTGCAATGCAGATGAGTGAGGATGATTTCTAGCACTACTCTTAGCGTTTTCTAAAGAAATATCTGCAATGGTAATGTGTAAATTTTCAGCAGTTGATTTTTTTTGAAGATAGTCTGTTAAGTACGAACAAGATTTTCCAGCTCCAATAACTAGGATGTTTCTCATTATAGAATTATGTTTATTTTTGAATTGATTATTCAACGAATTTAAAAAAAAATAGACTGAGTTAACTTCTTTTCACAATTAGATATGAACAAAAATTTAGCAATTACATGCATCTTTGGATTGATAGCTATTACACTTGGAGCTTTTACCACACACGGATTACAGGATGTATTGACCACAAGAGAAATGAGTAGTTTAGAAACCGGCATTCGATATCAAATATATCATGTCATAGTTTTATTTTTTGTAAATACACACTCTTCTTTTTCAATTAAATTAAAAAATTATGTGAGTTATGTATTTTTCTTTGGTATTGTTTTATTCTCAGGATCTATTTATTCGATTCATATTTTTAATTTTCCTGCAAAAAGTATCTGGTTTGTTACTCCAATGGGAGGCCTTTTATTCTTGATAGGTTGGGTATTAATGACTCATTTTTTTCTTTTAAAAATAATCAACAAAATAAATCAATAAAATAATTATTGATTCTTTCTTGTCTAAAAATTATGTTTAATTTTGCTTTAGTTATAACTAACAAAAATTATTGATATGATAGATGCAAATACGAAATCGATTTCGTTAAATAGTCTAGGAATAAATAGTTCAAAAGTCCATTATCAACTATCCTCTAATGAATTACACTCAATAACACTTAAAAAAAATCAAGGAAAAGAGTCCTCCTTGGGTGCAATCGCTATTAACACCGGAGAATTTACCGGGCGTTCACCAATGGATCGTTTTATTGTTAAAGATGCAATTACGAAAGATGAAATTTGGTGGGGAGATATTAACATTCCTTTTGGATCTGATAACTTTGATAAGTTATATGGTAAGGTAGTATCATATTTATCAGAAAAAGAAATTTTTGTAAGAGATAGCTATGCTTGTGCAGATCCCAATTATAAGCTAAATATCCGAGTAGTAAATGAGTATCCATGGAGTAATATGTTTGCTTATAATATGTTTTTAAGGCCAACAACTAAAGAGTTAGTTGACTTTTTACCAGAATGGACAGTTATTAATGCACCAGGTTTTATGGCTGATGCTTCTATGGATGGTACCCGACAACATAATTTTGCAATACTAAATTTTACAAAAAAAATTGCTTTAATAGGTGGTACAGGATACACAGGAGAAATTAAAAAAGGAATTTTTTCTGCATTAAACTTTATTCTTCCTGTATTTAAAAATACATTGCCAATGCACTGTTCTGCTAATGTTGGTAAAAATAAAGATACTGCTATTTTCTTTGGTTTATCTGGAACAGGAAAAACGACTCTATCAGCAGATCCAGAAAGAAAATTAATTGGTGATGACGAGCATGGTTGGACAAATGAAAATACTGTTTTTAACTTTGAGGGAGGTTGTTATGCAAAAGCGATAGATTTATCTGAGAACAAAGAACCAGAAATTTATCATGCTATTAAAAAAGGCGCAATTCTTGAAAATATAATAATGGATAAACATGGTGTAATTGATTTTTCTGATACCTCAATTACACAAAATACAAGAGTTAGTTATCCTATTGAACATATAGAAAATATTCAAAAACCTTCTATTGGTAAAAACCCAAAAAACATCTTTTTTCTAACCGCCGATGCCTTCGGAGTTCTCCCTCCAATCTCTAAATTAACTCCCAGTCAGGCAGCCTACCATTTTATATCCGGATATACAGCAAAAGTTGCTGGAACAGAAGCAGGTGTAACTGAACCTGTTCCAAGTTTTTCAGCATGTTTTGGTGCTCCCTTTATGCCACTTCATCCTACCCGATATGCTGAAATGTTGAGTAAGAAAATGAAAGAAGCAGGAGTAAATGTTTGGTTGGTAAACACCGGTTGGTCTGGAGGTCAATATGGAGTTGGAAAAAGAATGGCTTTGAAATATACAAGGGCTATGATTACAGCTGTTTTAAATGGAGAGTTAGGGAACTATACGTATGAAGATTACCATATACATTCTGTTTTTGGTGTTGCACAACCTAGAAGATGTCCAGGAGTTCCGACATCTGTTTTAAGTCCTAGAACTACTTGGAATAATGACGCTGCTTATTATAAAACAGCGTTTAAACTTTCTAATGCTTTTAGAAAAAACTTTAAGCAGTTTGAAGAATTTGCAAATGAAGAAATAAGAAGAGGTGGTCCTCAACGTTACGCTTTTTAACGAGCTATACTATCAAGTGTAAAAGCATTATAAAGTTTACTTTTTTTTTGAATTCTTTTGTCTACTTTTAGAAGATAAATAGGAAATTAATTATGAAAAATTATTTTATGGTGTTTTGTGTCTTGTTATTTTTAGCTTGTACAAAGACATCAAAAACTTCTAAAGAGCATTCAAGTGATGATGTTAAGTTACCAATACTAAATTTGAATCAAGCACAGCGACTGGTAAATTTACCTATGCATTGTGTTGATATAGAATATCCCAACAAACTGGGGCAGACTATTGGCGGTTTCAAGGATTTAAAATCTCCCAAAGAGCTTCATCCTGCATTTTATGGCTGTTTTGATTGGCATTCTTCTGTTCACGGTCACTGGAGTATGGTTTCTTTACTCAAACAATTTCCAAAATTAGAGAATAACGCTGAAATTAAAAGCAAGTTATTGAAACATATATCTAAAGAAAATATATTAAAAGAGGTAGATTATTTTTTAGGAAAACACAATAAAAGTTATGAAAGAACTTATGGTTGGGCTTGGGTTTTAAAATTAGCGGAAGCACTTCATACATGGGATGATAAAATTGCAAGAGAATTAGAGGATAATCTACAACCTCTTACTGATTTAATTGTTCAAAAATATTTAGATTTTATTCCAAATCTAAATTATCCAGTTAGAGCTGGAGAACATCCTAATACTGCTTTCGGATTAACTTTTGCATGGGATTATGCTTTAGTAGTAGGTGATGAATCTATGCTTGAAATGATAAAAAATAGCGCTATAAAATTTTATTTAAATGATTCAGATTGTCCAATCTCATGGGAGCCAAGTGGTTATGATTTTTTATCGCCTTGTTTACAGGAAGCAGCAATAATGAAGCGAGTATTACCTCGAAAAGTATTTACAAATTGGTTTGCTAACTTCTTACCTCAATTAAAAGATATTAACTATCAATTAGCAGTTGGTGAGGTTTCAGATAGAACAGACGGAAAATTGGTGCACTTAGATGGCGTAAATTTTTCTAGAGCATGGGCTTTGTTTGACATTGTTAAGGATTTACCATCCTACAATCATTTAAAAAAGATCGCTTATGAGCATATAAACTATTCTTTGCCTAACGTTGTTGGTGATTCCTACGAAGGAGGTCATTGGTTGGGAAGTTTCGCTATTTATGCACTAAATTCTGCATCTAATGACTAAGAATTGGTTTAAAAATTCAGGACCAGGAACTCTTGTAGCTGCGGCATTTATAGGGCCAGGAACCGTTACTTTGTGTACATTAGCAGGAGTTAATTTTGGCTTTCATTTACTCTGGGCCATGGTATTGTCTATTGTAGCTACCATTGTATTACAAGAAATGGCTTCTCGTTTGGGAATTATATCACAAAAAGGCTTATCTGAGGTCATTAGAGCTGAAATTAAACACCCAATAATCAATAAATTAATACTACTCCTTATTTTATCGGCAATTGTAGTGGGAAATGCTTCCTATGAGGCAGGGAATATAAGTGGAGGTATATTAGGATTAGAAACTATTACAGGAGAATTAAGAATTACTTTGGGAAACTATTCACTCAATATATTGAGTTTTGTAGTTGGAATTATAGCCTTTATTTTACTTTACATAGGGAATTATAAATTTCTGGAAAGAGTATTGGTAATGCTAGTGATTATTATGAGTATCTCTTTTTTAATTACGGCTTTTTTAACAAAACCAACTATTTCTGATATATTAAAAGGCGCTATAACTCCTTCATTTCCAGAAGGTAGCTTATTAACAATACTAGGCTTAGTAGGAACTACTGTAGTACCCTATAATTTATTTTTACATGCATCTTTAGTCAAAGAAAAATGGAATAATCCTAAAGATTTAAAAGCGGTAAGAAAAGATACTATTATTTCAATTGCTTTGGGAGGGCTTGTTTCCATGGCTATCATTATTTCAGCCTCATCTACAGGTTTGGGAGAAATTTCAAGTGCAGCAGACTTAGCGAAAAGTCTAGCACCTTTGTATGGAGATTTTGCAAGTTATTTTTTAGGTATTGGGTTATTTGCTGCAGGAATTACCTCAGCAATTACTGCACCTTTAGCCGCAGCTTATGTAGCTAGAGGATGTTTTGGATGGGAATCTGGACTAAAATCAAAACAATTTAGAGCTGTTTGGTTTCTAATCTTATCATCTGGTGTTGTATTTTCATCTTTGGATATTAAGCCTATAGAGATCATTAAATTTGCACAGGTAGCTAATGGTATTTTACTTCCGGTTGTAGCAGGAATACTCCTTTGGATGGTGAATAAAAAAGTAGTTTTAGGAAATTATGTGAATTCTAAATTCCAAAATATTTTAGGATTTATTATTTTGATTGTAACTATTTTTCTTGGATTAAGAGGCCTAGACAAAGTTTTTGAATTTAATATTTTTTGATGATAGATATTAACTGCGATCTTGGCGAAGGGTTACATAATGAGCATATTATAATGCCACTCATTTCTTCCTGCAATATTTCTTGTGGAGCACACGCAGGTTCCATAGAAATTATAGATAATGTAATTCAGCTGGCTATTCAACATAATGTAAAAATAGGGGCACATCCTTCATTTCCAGACAGAGAGAATTTTGGACGTAAAGTTTTGAATATTTCCAATAGCGAACTTCAAAAAAGTTTAGAGGATCAACTTACTGTTTTTAAAGAAAGAGCACTGCTCCAAGACGCAACTATTCATCATGTAAAACCACATGGTGCTTTGTATAATTTAATTGCTGTAAATCGTGAAAAGGCTTCAGTAGTTATCGCTGCAATTCAACATGTTTTTGAAGCTGTGAAATTATATGTGCCTTATCAATCAAGGATAGAAGAAGTTGCTATTCAAAGCGGGGTAGAAATTATCTATGAAGCATTTGCAGATAGAACGTATAATGAAGATTTGAGTTTGGTCTCAAGAACTTTATCTAACGCGCTTATTGAAGACAAACATGAGGTGTTAAAACAAGTACAAAAAATATCAGAGAAACAATTGGTAACTACTGTAAACTTTTACGAAAAAGAGATTAAAGCATCTACTTTTTGTGTTCATGGAGATACTAAAAAAGCTATTGAAATATTACAGTATTTACAAGAATATATCCATACGAAGTAATTGAAGTTTCAACTCACATATAAGCTTTTTGGAAGGTCAGCAATTTTAGTAGAATGGCCTGCAAACATTTCGCAAGATATTATTCAAGATATTATTTCTTTTGAGAGACATATCAAAGAAATAGATTCTATTTTAGATACAATCATTGCCTATAATTCTCTGCTTATTAGGTATCAAAACCCTATTGTAGATCAAGAACTTACTATTAGACAACTTAAGAATAAATATACAGCATTATCTTATTTGATTAAACAAGATCAATTTTTATGGGAAATCCCTGTTTGTTATGATGCTTCTTTTGGTCTCGACCTTGAGGAAATTGCCAATAAAAAAAAATGTAGTGTAGCGGATATTGTCAGATTGCATACAAAAACAGATTACTTAGTCTATTTTATTGGCTTTCAGCCAGGATTTCTTTACTTGGGAGGGCTGCATCAAAACCTTCATGTTCCCAGGAAATCTAACCCTAGGGTTCGAGTAGATAAGGGATCTGTAGGAATTGGCAGCGCTCAGACTGGAATTTATCCTCAAAATAGTTCTGGGGGATGGAATATTATAGGAAAGTCACCACTAAATTTTTTCAATATGAAGGCATCAAATCCCTGTTTTGCCAAACCAGGTGATCGCATTCAATTTGTTTCTGTAGACCTTCATACTTTTTATCAAATAGAAAAAGAGGTTGCCAATCAAAAGTTTAGGATTAAAAATAGCGAATTGTGATAGAAGTCTTACATTCAGGAATTTATTGTTCTATTCAAGATCAGGGTCGTTTTGGTTATGCTAAGATGGGAATTCCTCAAGCAGGATATATGGACACTTATGCTGCAAAAATGGCAAATGCCCTATTGAAAAATCATGAGAGAGCAGCACTCATAGAAATTACTTTTGGACAAGGCAAATTTAAATTTACTTCAGATACCTATATCTGTATTACTGGAGGTGACTTTTCTCCAAAAATAAATGAGAAATTAATTAAAATGCAATCGGTTTACCCTATTAAAAAAGATTCGGTTTTATCATTTGGTAAACGAGTTTATGGAGCTAGGGTTTATTTGTCTGTATATGGAGGTATTCAAACTGAAAGAATTTATAGTAGCCGAAGTTATTTTAAGGGGATTACTCAGCAAAAATTAGTGAAAGGAGACATGCTACCTATTCTTCCAATTCAAGAGAATACAGAAAATAGTTTTTCCAGAGTTCGCGTAAGTGAAAAACATTTTAGAACAATGTACTTACCATGCATAAAGGGGCCAGAGTTTTCTAGACTTAACAAGGAACAGCAGCGTAGGTTGTTTTCTCCTTTCAGAGTATCAGATCATAATAACAGGGTAGGGTATCGTTTAAAAGAATGCTTAGAAAACAACTTGCCTTCAATCCTTACATCGGCAGTAATGCCAGGAACAGTTCAGCTCACTCCATCCGGAAAATGTATTATTTTATTACAAGATTGCCAGGTGACTGGTGGCTATCCAAGAATTCTTCAATTATCTGAAATAGCTATAGCTAGGGTCAGTCAAAAAATAACTGGTGATAAAATACAGTTTATACTAGAAGATTACTCATAATCTAATACATAAAAAACAGTATTTATTTTACATTAAGAGCTCCAATTTCGTTGTTCCACAGTAATTTATTATAAGTTGGAATCACTTTCTGAATTAATTCTTCAGATCTACTTTTTAACTCCATCCACTCCTTATTTAGTTCTTCAAGTCTGTTTTTTGAGGCTGAATTTAGTTTAGGTATACTGCTGTCATTTTGATTCATTAGAAAGATATATTCTGCGGTAAATTTATTTGGAAAATTTTCCACATCGTCATAAGCTTTAGATTTTCGTTGAACCATATCTTCATCCCAAGATTTAAGTTGGAGAATTATAGCCTCTCCCTTAGATTTTAAACTCATATATTTTTGTTCTTCAGGTAATTCCTTAATAATCTTTAATAATTGACTTTGAATCTTTTTCAGTTTATTCACTCTGTTGTGCATATCTTTAAGATTTGCCTCAGTTATGAGCTTAAACTTATGAGTTTCTAGATACTCTTCTTTAGTAATATTGTATAATGGATTTGGCAATATGCTAAATAATACTTCAGATAATTTATCTTCTTGTTTTAGTGATGCTGAATATAAATTAGGCATGGCTTTATGACCTCGGTAAGATCCTTCTATGTATGCGGTGGGTATTCCTGGTAAACTTTGATGTCTCATATCCCATACAAATCTATTGAGTCCAACTTTGTTTGATAAAATTGGTTCGGGTGATGGGCCGCCAGGATATCTTTGGTAATTGGGATTGGCTCTAGAACTAATAGTTCTAACCACATTTCCATCTTCATCTTTTATTTCTAGAGATAACTCTTTAGTTTTTAAATTATCTGGAATATAGTAATAAAATACAACTCCGTTTGCAGGATTAACTCCCTCAGAATCATCAGCTCCAGAAAAGTTTTCAGATGAGTAGTTTAATTGGCTACTCCAGTTCCCTATAATTGCACCCTCTGGGGTAAGTAGTTTAAAAGTTGTTTTGTTCCCTTCAAACTGCCTTAGTAAACCTAGGTCATCTAATACCCAAAAAGATCTTCCCATAGTGGCTATAGTTAAATCGTTATGGCTAATTTTTAAATCTGAGATTGGAGTTATTGGTAAGTTTAATTGAAATGGTTTCCAAATTTTTCCTCCATTCCAAGAGATATACATCCCTAACTCTGTTCCAGCAAAAAGTAAGTTTTTTCTTTGGGTATCCTCTCTTACCACTCTTGTGTAAGCACCTGAAGGAATTCCAGAACTGATATTAACCCAAGATTTTCCATAGTTGGTGGTTTTGTAAATAGCTGGGGTATAATCGTTAAATTTATATCGAGTGGTGGCAATATAAGCAGTTGCCTTATCGTGAGGAGATACTTCAATTGAATTAATTAAGGTTTCAGGAAGATTTTTAGGAGTTACAATCTCCCAAGTTGTACCTCCATTTTTAGTGATTTGCAGAACCCCATCATCTGTTGCAGTCCAAATAACTCCCTGTTCATGAGGAGATTCAGTAACATAAGATAAAGTACCATAATTTTCTGCTCCAACAGCTTCATTGGTATAAGGGCCTCCACCTTTACCTTGTTTCTCTTTTTCATTATTAGATAAATCAGGCGATACTTCAGACCAATTTTTACCATTATCAGTTGTCTTCAGTAATAATTGTGCTCCATGATAAAAAGTATTTTTTTCGTGTTGAGACCAAATAATTGGAGCATTCCAGTTGTATCTGTATTTCATATCCTTGGAGTCTCTCCCTAAATATTGAATGGGGGCTGCCATAATCTGAGTGCTAGCTTTGGCTTTTGTGTCTAAAATTTCAATTGTTCCTAAATAACTTCCACCCAATACATATCTTGGATTATCTGGATTAAAAGCTAAAAAGGCACTTTCACCTCCTGCAGAAGCAGACCAATTTTGTTCATTTATACCACCATTTCCTAATGCTAAACTGCTAATCTTTACAGAAGAATTATCTTGTTGACCACCATAAATATTGTATGGAAATAGATTATCTGTATTTATCCTGTAAAATTGAGCAGTAGCCATGCGATTTTGAGGAGACCATGATTTTCCATAATTATAAGATACAGCTGCGCCACCATCATTAGCAATAATCATATTTTTATTATTGGTTGGATTAATCCAAAGATCATGGTAATCTCCATGAGTACCTGTAATTCTAGACCAAGTTTTACCACCATCAATAGAGCGTTGTGCACTTGCGTTAAGTACATATACTTTTTCCTCGTCTGTAGGATCTATAAACAATTCAATATAATACCATGCTCTTTGAATTAAACTATGATCAGATGAAATTTTTGACCAATTTCTCCCCGCATTGTTAGAGACAAACAACCCGCCTAATTCTTTATTGGAATCACTTTCAACTAAAGCATACACTTTTTCAGAATTTGAACGGCTAACTGCTATAGCCATTTTACCCTTTTCTTTGGGTAAACCATTGTGAATTTCATTCCATGTGATTCCTCCATCTATTGTTTTATAGAGACCACTTCCTGGGCCTCCACTAATAACTTTCCAAGGCAGTCTTTGATGTTCCCACATGGCTGCATACATTACCAATGGGTTGTTATAATCCATGGATAATTCTGAACATCCAGTTAAATTATTTACATAAAGTATTTTATTCCATGTTACACCACCATCAACTGATTTAAAAATTCCTCTTTCTTTGTTTGGACCATATAATGCACCTTGTGCGGCAACAAAAACAATATTTGGATTTTTAGGGTGAATTACTACTCTAGATATATGTTGGGTGTTTTTTAAACCTATATTTTTCCATGTTTTACCTGCATCAGTAGATTTGTATACACCATCTCCGTATGATGTCATCACCGCTCTTGGAGCATGTTCTCCCATTCCTACATAAATGATGTTTGGATCACTTTCTGAGACTGCTACTGCACCAATAGAACTAGTTTTAAAATAACCGTCAGAAATATTTTTCCAAAGCTGACCTCCATCTTCTGTTTTCCATAATCCTCCACCAGTATTACCCATGTAATACGTCATTGGGTCACCTATTACACCTGACGCTGCAACAGACCTTCCACCTCTAAAAGGACCAATATTTCTATACTTGACAGAATTAAAAATAGAATCTATAGTTTGTGCAAAAGAAGTTGTTATTATAAATGATAATAAAAAAGAAAAAATTATTTTTTTCATATGTTAGAATTTACTGTATCAATTGATAAAAAAAATTATATTCATCAAATATAATAAAGATAACAAAGTTTTTAATTCTTATCAGAATCAAAAACTTTGTTAATTTGTTAAACAAAAAAAAACACCTCGTTTGAGGTGTTTTTCTTTATTGAGTATCAACTTTTTAAGAATTTTCTGGAGTTGATGGTGTTTTAGGTGTTTTTGGTGGAGGAGGAACGTCAACATTTTCATCTAGAAATATGTCAACAGCATTATCTACCTCTTCTTGAGTTCCATTAAAACTCTCTTCTTTTGAAGTAGTTTTTCCATTTTCTGTTACTGAGTATGTAACCACAGCACTAAATGATCCATCATCATTTTTTGTCATGTTCACTCTCACATCTTTAACAGCTTTAGAATCTTGATCACTAGTTGCATTTACTGTAACCTCTATATTAGTATCAGAATGAAGATTATTTTCTGAACCATGCCCTCCTAAGATAGGAGCTATTACTAATCCAATTAAACAAGTTAGTTTAATTAGAATATTCATAGATGGCCCAGAAGTATCTTTAAATGGGTCACCAACTGTATCTCCAGTTACTGCTGCTTTATGAGCCTCAGAACCTTTGTAAGTCATTTCTCCATTAATCTCAACACCTGCTTCAAAAGATTTTTTAGCATTGTCCCAAGCACCTCCTGCATTATTTTGGAAGATAGCCCATAATACACCACTGACTGTTACACCAGCCATATATCCTCCTAACATTTCAGCAATCGCTAAATTATCCATACCAAATAGCATTGGAACAAAAGCAATAACTAGAGGAAAACCGATAGTTAACAATCCAGGTAACATCATTTCTTTTAATGAAGCTTGTGTAGAAATAGCAACACACTTATCGTATTCTGGCTTTCCAGTTCCTTCCATAATTCCAGGAATATCCTTGAACTGACGACGTACTTCTTGTACCATTTCCATAGCAGCTTTACCTACAGCATTCATTGCTAATGCAGAGAATACTACTGGTACCATACCACCCACAAATAACATGGCTAATACAGGTGCTTTAAAAATATTAATTCCATCAATTCCTGTAAATGTTACATAAGCAGCGAATAAAGCCAACGATGTTAATGCAGCAGAAGCAATGGCAAATCCTTTACCAGTTGCAGCTGTTGTATTACCTACTGAATCTAATATATCTGTACGCTCTCTAACAATTGGTTCTTGTTCACTCATTTCTGCAATACCACCTGCATTATCAGAAATAGGGCCAAAAGCATCAATTGCTAATTGCATTGCTGTAGTGGCCATCATTGCAGAAGCAGCAAGAGCTACCCCATAAAATCCTGCAAAGAAGTAAGATGCCCAAATGGCACCTGCAAATAAGATTACTGAAGGAAAGGTGGAAATCATACCAGTAGCTAAACCAGCAATGATGTTTGTACCAGCTCCAGTGCTAGATTGTTGTACTATTTTTAAGATTGGAGATTTACCTAATCCTGTGTAATATTCTGTCACTGAAGAAATGACAGCACCAACCACTAAACCAACTAAAGTAGCAAAGAATACACTTGTTCTAGAAACTTCTTTTAAACCTTCCCCAAAAAATTCCATATTCATAGTTTCAGGAAGCATAAACATACACAACACATAACATGAAATAGCAACTAGTACAATTGAAGTCCAGTTTCCTATGTTTAAAGCGCCCATTACTTGAGCTTCTTTTGCGTCGTTGTCGTTAATTTTCACAAGCATTGTTCCTATAATGGAAATGATGATACCTGCGCCAGCAATTGCCATTGGTAATAAGATAGGTCCTATTCCTCCAAAGGCATCTGAAATACTCCCGCCCATGTCTTTAATTACATAGTTACCTAATACCATAGCAGCTAATACAGTAGCTACATAAGAACCAAATAAATCAGCACCCATACCAGCAACATCTCCAACATTATCTCCAACATTATCTGCAATTGTAGCAGGGTTTCTTGGATCATCTTCAGGAATTCCTGCTTCAACTTTACCAACTAAATCTGCACCTACATCTGCAGCTTTTGTATAGATTCCTCCACCAACACGTGCAAACAAAGCAATAGATTCTGCTCCTAAAGAGAATCCTGCAAGTGTTTCTAAAACAATGGTCATGTCCATTGTATTTGTCCATTCGCTTCCCATAAAGAACCAAAAGAAAAATATAAAGAATGATGTTAATCCTAAAACAGCCAAACCAGCTACACCTAATCCCATTACAGTACCACCACCAAAAGAAATCTTGAGTGCATTTGGTAAACTAGTACGAGCGGCTTGTGTTGTTCTTACATTTGTTTTTGTAGCGATCTTCATTCCAATGTTTCCAGCAAACGCAGAAAAGATGGCTCCAAAAATAAAAGCAACAACTATTAACCAATGTGTAGTTGGTACAACAAAAGATACTACTGTTAGTAAAACACTAACAATAATTACAAAGATTGCTAAAAGTTTATATTCCGCATTTAAAAATGCCAAGGCTCCTTCATAAATATGATCTGAAATTTCTTTCATCTTTCCATCACCAGCGTCTTGTTTCATTACCCATTTTTGCTTGACTATCATGTAGATTAGTCCTAAAAGCGCCAAAGCTATTGGCATGTAAATCATCATTGATTCCATATTATTTTTTATTTTAATAATTTGCTCGGCAAAAGTAGTAAAATAGAGCCAAATAGAAAAGCCCTTTCACTTAGAATATGAAAGGGCTTAAATAAAATTTAGAATCAAGCTTTTTTTATTAAAAAGCCCACTTTTGTTAGAAGCTTTTATTCTTTTATTAATTTTTTTAGTGTAGACATTCCTTTTTTAGAATATATTTTAATCAAATACAATCCGCTAGACAAGTCTTCAATATTGTATATGGTAGTATTAGAATTGTATTCTTTCAACTTTTTTCCTAGGAGTGAATATATTTCAACTTTATTTAATTCAATTTGTGAGGAATTATTAATAGAAAACATAGTTGAACTAGGATTAGGAAATAACGTTAGATTTTTAGCTAATGTAATGTCTATGGTGCCTAATGAACTACAATCACTTCCAACTTCGTAAGAGAAATATTTAGTTACTGCTAAACCTCCTGCAAAGGCAAATTTACAAGCATAACTGATAGTTTCTCCTTCAGTAAAACCACCTAACGTTTTTGTAAATACTAAACCTGATGTATTAGTCATAGGAGATTCGCTAAAAGGATTTTCTTCCCATAAATATGCGACAACACCATCCCTATCTGTATCCAATAATTCAAAAGTAAAAATCACATTTGTCCCAGAGGTTTCAAAACTATAGTTGTAGCCCGTACTGAATTCTCCCTGTGAAGCTTCAGAATCTGAACCAGAACATTGGGTGTTCTCGTCTACTGATGTACTTATTTGAATAACAAAGGGGTTGTTTACTGCTTCATTTCCAGATAAATCAGAAGCTTCTACAGTAAACTGATATGCAGTTTCTGGTTCTAAATTATTGATGATTAAAGATTCTTCATTGCCTGAACTACCTGTTACTGTAGTGGTCTCAGAACCATAACTTACCTCGTATGAGATTGTTCCTGAATCATCATTTCCATTCAAAAGTAATTCAATCGTTCTAGCTGTTACAGTCCCTTGAGTTACAGAAAAATCGGATGGAGCTTCAGTATCATCTTCTCCTGAACAATCATTTCCAACTACATAGCTGATGTATTTTGTTACAGCTAGTCCACCAGCAAAAGCAAATTTACATGCATAGCTAATCGTTTCACCTTGAGTAAGACCAGAGATGGTCTTAGAAAATGTTAAACCAGATACTTGATCCATTTCAATTTCTGTAAATGGATTTTCTTGCCATAGGTATGCAACTACACCGGTTTTATCTGTATCTAACAGCGTGAATGAAATAGTTACGTTAGAACCTACAGTTTCAAAGAGTGCTTCATATCCTGTTGAGAAAGATCCTTGTTGAGCTTCATTAGATATTTCAGAACATGATGAAACTTCTTCCACAGAGATATTTATTACTTGAGATGTTCCCTGGTCAGACGCATCATCTGTTGCAACCGCAGAAATTTGGTGATTACCAATTGCTACATTAGACCATAACAAAGTAAAAGGGTCTGAGGTATCTTCTCCTATTTTTTCTGTTCCGTTATAAAATTCAACCAAGGTTACTGTCCCGTCCAGATCCGATACAGATGTAGAGATATTGATATCTGTACCCTCTTCAAAAGAAGTTCCTTCATTTGGTGATGTTATAGATATAGATGGTGCTGAATTTCCTGTTTCGGAGACAATAACCAATACATCATCAAATGCATTATAACTTCCATTACTAACTGTTAATTTTATTTTATAAACCCCTTCTATTAAATTGCTAATTTCAGGAGAAACTACTGAATTATTTATAAAACTAATATTTGAGGGTCCGTAGATTTGTTCCCAATTATAAGTAATTGATTGTCCTTCAGGATCATTACTTAAGGTTCCATTTAATGTAGCTGAAGTCTCTGGTAAAATAACAGTCACATTTTCTCCTGCATCAGCTAAAGGAGGTGAATAGGTGAGTGGACTTGCGTAAGAAAATATCATTTCACCAATATTAAATTCTCCTTCATCTATGAACAGTCTTAAAATTTGTTCACCTTGTCTTAATTCTATATTTGATACATTTTTTGTAGACCAAGAATCCCAATCGCCTGTTGTTTGCATCACAATTGATGGACTTATAATATTTCCATCAACTTCAAAATGAAAAGGCCCACCTCCATTTGAATTTCCAGAAGCATATCGAAAACTCAAATCATACAGCCCAGCTGTTTCAACATCAATAGAGTATTCTAGCCATTCTCCGGTGCTATTCCATCCTACAGTTGCACCTTCATTGCTTACTATCGCTGCATCTACATATTCGCTGGTTCTAAAATCACCTTCATTAATTTGAGACATGTCTAAATAGGAAATATTTTGACCAACCCCTCCTTCAAAATTGTCATAAAAACCTGCTTCAATAGTTCCTGGAATAGCAAAAGAAGTACCAGTATATGGAACTTGTTCACCTACTTGTACTGTGACTATATTAGACACATTAAATTCTTCATTAATATATATTTTTGCATACAATCCATGAACACCAAGTGTTAAGTCTTCTGCCACTATTTCATAAGGCGCTGTGTTGTCTTGTCCAATTAGACTAGCGCCATCAAAAAATTCAATTTTAGTAATTCCAGATCCAGTAGTTTCTAAAGATAGGTTTACATTTCCTCCGGGAAAAGCCTGGTTAAAGTTTGATGAAAGAACACCAGTCACATCAATATCTTTACTAGTAGCCATTTCATTAGCAGGAACATTTAGTGTGAAACCATCTGAAAATGTTACTACGATGTCTTGATCTGAATAATTATGAGCTACATAGGTAAGTTCACCATCATTATTAAATGCTGCTGAGATAGGACAGTCTGAAGTAATGGAGGCATCTATTTGACCTAACGCATTCATAGAATGCAACCAATGGTATGTTTGGGCATCTGAAATACCAAATTTTAATGCTCTATTTGGATTTGAATCATATAAGTCTATTGCAGCTTGTGCATCAGTTAATGAAAGATATTTCCAATAGGTGTCATGCCATAAATTGGGATTTTCTTCATTATTTAAAATTCCTGTGTTAGAGGTCATTTCATTCCATAGGGAAGAAGCGTAGTCTTGTTGATGACCTAAATATAGAGACCCTCCATGAATTGGGTACAATTCTATGCCATAGGATGCAGCTATATCTGATGTCCAGAAAGTTCCATTATCAAAAGAGTTTCCCCATACTCTGGATACCAGGCTATACCCTTGTGAAAAAGGTGCCGTAGAAGCAGCAAAATTTTCATTATTTATGTCAAACCAATATTCTTCAACTGCTGTTTGTTCTGTTGTGTAGATGTAGATTCCTAAATCTCGTATTTCATCATTTTCTGTGATAGTTCCCCAATGAATTAAAGAAGATGCAAACTGCATACTTTCTGAAGTTGATTCTTGATCATTTCCATTAGGAAAAGTAGCAAATCCATTAGCCCAACTATGACCTGCATAGGGGCTGAAGTTTCTTAGAAAAGGAAAGTCTTCATCATTTCTATCGTAAGAGGCTGCATCACGAATTAAGATGTTAATCATATCTCCCCAATCTTCTGACCAACCAGGCTCAAATTGCTCCATAAATGCCGCCGCATGAATAAAATACCCCCAATGAAAATGATGATCATTAATATTGTTGTCTTGTCCATGACCTGCAGGATAGCCTATCATTGTAGACCAGTCATTGTTGTAATAAAACATAAAAGCGACTTCTCCAGATTCTGCTTTTAACCAATCTTCAAGTCGATTTTTTATGGTTGCAATCATTTTATCTCTAGCTTCATCCTCTCCAGTTTGATCTGCAATTCTTGCAGTTTGAATCATTCTGTTCATCATTTGACCTTCATTGTAGGAATCTGTCCATAATGCTAAGCCGTCATTTTCAATTTGTGAAATTTTTTCATCCATTTCTGATGGGCTAAAACCTTCACTATAATTTGCCAGGTATGGTAATGTTGGTAAAATTCCTTTAAAAGTATTTTCTACAGAGAAACTATTCCCTTTAAGGGTTTTTAAATTTCCTCTCACAGTACTGTAAGTATATTCATTGGGTGAGGGTGAGTTGGAAGCTAAATTATTCCATTGATGAGGTAGTAACCCTAATAACATATTTGTATTTACTCCTTCTTTAACTTCAGTTGTCACAGAAAATGATGAAGTAACTTTTGAGTTATTTTCATCAAAAGACCATGAGGTAATTGTGTTTAAAGGAAAAACATAGGCGTATTGTTTATATTCATCAACTAATGTGGTTACAGTTGAGGAACTTTCTGGTAACATTGCCATTGACCAATAATTTTCGTCATTTAATGAGGAACTAAAAATAGAACCATTTTGAGACCAAGTACTTCCAGTAGGAGCATAAAAAACAAAATCTTTTGTATTTGAGGCATTTTCAATAATGAGCACCTCATTTAAAATTGTTGCTGATCCAGAATTAACAGTTATTTCTACAATGTCAGAAGATCCTTTTGTAAAATATAGGAAGGGCATTCCAATTCCAGAAGTAACGTCTAAATTATGAGTGCCATCATTCCAATTCATAGTAACTGTCCAGTCTGAATAATCGGACACAGTAGTCTTTGTTGTGTTCAATCCAGTTAAACCAACTTCTATAGGAGAGGAGTCTCCAATAACTCCCCACGGTATGTGAGTAACAATCAGGCCTTCATTAGTAGTTTTTAAGGTCATCGGATAATTGAATAAATTATCTGCATGATTTTCTTTCACAAGTTTAGACCACCAATCATTAGTAGGTACAGGTTTTCCTGTGGCATTTCCACTTAATTGTGGAGTACCTGATGGGTATTCATTTCTACCAGCTGAATCTGTTCCTGGAAAAGAAGTTGTGTAGCTACCATTTCCAACACTTACAGTCTGTGAATTCATAGTTTCTGATACTATAAAAAATAGAATAGTTATAAAAATGGTAGGAATGATTTTAAAAAAAATATTCATTAAAGTTTGATTTGTTTGCTATTTACAAATCTATATGTTTAATTAGAAATGATTGTGTTTTGTACCAATACAAAAACACAACAAAAACATAAATTTAAAAATTGAAACCAGTAGTAAAAGTAACTCCAAGCTTACGAGCTCCTTGATTGTCTAAATAATTACCTCTAAAATTAACATCGAGTCGAAGTATTTTAAAAATATTACCAATACCAACACTATATTCATAGTAAGGTTTTTCTGTGGGTGCCAATAATGTTATCTGAGAAGGGTTATTTGTTGAATTCAATAGGATGTTTTCATCAGATAATTGACCCCACGCAGTTCTAAAACCAACAATTGCTCTAAGATTTAATTTTCTGATAAGAGGGATCCTGGCCAATAATCGACCATTAAAATTATGTTCTAAGTGGAAAGTAGTATAAGTGTCTGTAACAAACTCATAAAAGTCTAGCTGATTAAATGTATTAAAAAAGGCAAAATAAGTTTGGTTACCAGGAACAACACTTAATAAGCCTAAAGGTACTTCTCCAAATGTTTTTCCAGCTTCAAGAGAAGTTTTGAGCCTCCCAAACCCACCAATAAACCAGGGTTGAGAGTAAGAAAATTGAACTTTAGTGTAATTGAAGTCGCTGTTAAAAAGGTTTTTACTACCCCGGGTAACTTGAAGAAAAATGTTTCTTAATTTATCACTATTTATAGTCCTCTCTACACCGAAACCACCTACTTTTCTTCCGGGAAAATAATTGGCAGTAAAAATTGTTTCAAATTGTTTTATTTGCGATGAAATCCCTGATGAGGATGATATATCGTTATAATCTAAACTAAAAAACTCAGATGCCGAACTCAACATTTTATAACTTCCAGAAATGGAAACAACAAAATTCTTAAATGGTTCTGCTTGTAAACTAAGTTTTGATAAATTTACATTAGTTAGTCTGTTGTTTTGTCCAGTTCCAATAACTGATGAAGAACCATCACTTCTTCCAAGAACATCAGTTGAAGCAGTTAAGCTAGACCCTATTTGCTCTACATCTCTTCTATTTCCTCCAGAAATAATCAGTCTATTTTTTTCATTTAAAATAACCTTTCCTTGAAACCCATATTTGAATTTTTGATCTCTAAAACCATAAGCTGTGTATGCTTCAATCCTCCATGGGTCATCGTAACTAAAATAAGTTCTACCCCCACTTCTAAGACGAATTCCTTCAACATCGTTATATCCAAAGGTTGAAAATATAGGGCCATAATCAAAGTTTATTTTATCAAACTCAAAATATCCCGAAGAAAAGGTTGCTACTATATTTGATAAGTTTTTAAATTTCCTGACAGTAGTAAGGGTATCTAACATGGTGTAAATTCCCAACTCATCTTTATTTAATTTTTCAACTCTATTTTTTGTCCAGAATTCATCTGACTGATTGTATATTTTTTTATCAATTATATTAATAGAGGTTTCGTAAAAATTAGATTTTTTTACTTTATTAAAAGAATAATTATTGTAAAGAGTAGTTCTTTTACCATACAAACCTTTTGATTCCTCTTTCTTATTTATTGCAAAATCAGATAAAAAATAATCTCGTTTTAATAAAAATATAGAGTCATTAAGTATATCGAATTCTTGTTCAATATAGATTTCTTTTACCCAATTAATATTGGCACTCTTGGATGCTTTCATATTAATCTCAGCGATAGCAAAGGTAGTGTCATTTACCCAAAAGTCGCCTTTAAATGTTAGTTCATTTTTTCTTCTTGGATAGTAAATAATATTATAGCACCATTTATTTTTTATGAATGCGCTATCAGATAAAAAATAATTATAATTATTAATTCCTGTTTTAGAGAGTGGACTTACAAAACTTTTATAAAATAATTTTATATAATTATCATAGATGTTATAGTCATTGTATAGATCGTCAATAAAATTAATAATTGCTTGATTATTGCTAAAGCCAGTATTTTTATTTCCTCTAATTGTTTCTTTTTCTTTGTTTAGTGTATTGTCTCCAAATACCTCTGATACAGATTCATTTAAAAAAACTGGAAGGTATGTTTTACCGGTAATTGCTGATGTGTCTATATTTTTAAATACAAATTGCATTCCTCGGAATAAACCTTTTTCTTTGAAGGTGCTGTCAATGGTGTTAAGGTCAAATTCAACTTTTTCATATTTTTTATAATTATATTGATTGAATTTTTTTAAACCATTTTGTCTTCTTTTTTTCCAAATTTTTTCCAGTATAGCGATAGCAGGATTATTTTTTTTTGGTTGTTTTCCAATAGCTATGACTACTTCATTTAAAGTATTGTTTTCCTCCTTAATAATAAGTTTGAGATTAAATGTTACTTTTTTTGATAATTCAATTTCTAAATTTTCGTATCCAATAAAAGAAATAATTAGTTGAGACCAATTTTTTTTTGATTCTAGATAAAACTTTCCATTTTCATCAGATATAGTTCCCTCGATAGATCCTTTAAAAAGAATTGTAGCAAACGCTACTGGTTCATTTGCTTCATCAAAAACATAACCACTAACTTTTGTTTGAGCATAATTATACCCAAAAGATAAAATCAGTATGAGGATTATAAGGGTCTTTTTTTTCATAACAGAAAAACTTCATCAACTAATATGCCAATGGAGTTTATAAGGGGTTAAAAAAATAATTTTCTTTTATCTAAGCACTTCTTTTACAGCCATTACCACATCCTTACTGTTTGGTATCCATGCCTCTAATAAAACTGGAGAATAAGGAGCAGGAGTGTCTGCAGTAGTAATTCTTTTTATTGGTGCATCTAAGTAATCAAAAGCTTCATCTTGTATCCTAAATGTGATTTCTGAAGCAACACTGGCAAAAGGCCAAGCTTCTTCTAATACTACCAGACGATTTGTTTTCTTAACAGATTTAATAATGGCATCGTGATCCATTGGTCTTACAGTTCTTAGGTCAATAATTTCTATTGAAATTCCTTCTTTCACAAGTTCATCAGCAGCCTTGTAAGCTTCTTTAATAATTTTACCAAAAGAAACCACAGTCACATCAGAACCTTCTCTTTTGATATCTGCAACTCCAATAGGTATGATATATTCTCCTTCTGGAATTTCCATTTTATCTCCATACATTTGTTCAGATTCCATAAAAATAACTGGATCATCATCTCTAATTGCTGCTTTTAATAAGCCTTTTGCGTCATATGGGTTGGACGGTACAATAACTTTAAGCCCAGGAGTATTTGCAAACCAATTTTCAAAAGCCTGAGAGTGGGTAGCTCCTAATTGTCCGGCTGAAGCTGTTGGTCCACGAAAAACAATGGGACAATTAAATTGCCCACCTGACATTTGTCTTATTTTTGCAGCATTATTGATAATTTGATCAATACCAACAAGAGAAAAGTTAAATGTCATGTATTCAACAATAGGTCTATTGCCATTCATAGCAGATCCTATAGCAATTCCGGCAAAACCTAATTCAGCAATGGGAGCATCAATAACTCTTTTTTCACCAAACTCATCTAGCATTCCTTTACTAGCTTTGTAAGCACCATTATATTCTGCTACTTCTTCTCCTATTAAATATATGCTTTCATCTGAGCGCATTTCTTCACTCATGGCCTCGCAGATAGCTTCTCTAAACTGAACTGTTTTCATGTATTATAAATTGTTGTTATTTTGTCGCACAAAATTAAGCATTTTAAACATAAAATTTATGCTTAAAAGCTACATTAGTAAAACTTTTCGAATTCTTTAAAATTTACTAAATATACTTTGTCTTTTATTAATCTCAAATCCTTTAATATTAGAAATATCTAAAATACTATGAAATAGAAAATCTGTACTAAATTTTTTGTATTGATTATTTAAAAGGTTTTTAACAATTTCAGGATTATTGATTTTAAAACTTTCTGAATACCAAACCAACATTGCAGGATTTTCTGAGGCAGTATTATTTTGGGCATGAAACCATTGCCCATTTTCGCCTAAAATTTCTCCATGATCAGAAAGGTAAATTAGTAATGTTTCTTTTGAGGATGTTTTTAACTTTTCAATTAGTGAATTTATAAAATAATCTAAATAGAGAATTGTATTATCATAGGAATTTATAAGTTGCTCTTCAGATAAAGCCCCAACATATTTGCTGTTTGTAACAGGTGTGAATTTTTCAAATTCTTTTGTGTATTTATTATTGTAGTACCAATGACTCCCAATCATGTGAATCGTAGATATTCTATTTTTATTGTCTGTAATATTAAGATTAAATTGATCTAATAAAGCCAAATCTTTCTTTTTCTTGAAACTTAAAACAGAGTGAAAAGGATCTATAATTGTTACTTTTTTATTTGTATTTACAATTGCTTCGTAACTTTTTTCTATTGATTGATTCCCTATCCATTCTGTGTGAAAATCAGCTTTATTTAAGATGGAGTATAAACCATAAAATGATGTTATTGAATTATCAGTAATGGATTTGTTAGTTAAAATTTGAGGAACACTTATCGCTGTGTAAGTCAAAGGAGTAAAAATATTTTTAAAACTAACTATATTATTTTGTTCGGATAGTAAAGGAGTTGTTTCTCGATGATATCCGTTAATGGATATGTGATCTGCTCTAACAGATTCTCCCAAAACAAAAATAATATCTAGGTTTTTTTTATCCGAAGACACATTATTTTTAGGAGTTATTAGTTGCATTTTGGGCTTTTCTAAATATTTTTTCACAGCAACAAAACTGTTATAGGGCAACCTTCTTTTTAAAACTCCAAAACGATAATTTTCAGCAATAAAATAAGATAAAATAGCAATAATAGCTATTATAAAAAGAGGAGATTTTATGTTGTTTTGTTTGAGTTTTTGAAACTTTTTCATTAAGAAAAGAGAAACAATAAAAGCGGAAATCAAATAAAATCCAAACGGAACGCTTAGTGTATCTACAGCAATATCAAACTTTGTTTCTAAAATTGCTTGAATAATACTTGATTCAACTGTAATATCTTGCGTATACACCCAAAAAGCTAAGGCGGATAAAATAGTAAATAAGATAGGAAAAGTCAGTCTAAAGAAAGTTTTAGAGAGACTATAAACATATAAAAATCCGAAAAGGGTAAATTGTAAAACTACAAAATGAATTATATAGACAAAAGCTCCTTTAACCCCCCCATAAGGAATATGAACATAAGACGAAAGACTAATAAAAAAAGATACGATTACATTTAAAAGTGCATGAAAACCTATTTCGTGCTTATATTTTTTTATTTTTTCCATTTAAAATGGGAATATATTTATTGATAAAAATAAGTATTGGAAATAAAATAATGAGTTGCCCAAGAGTTAAAATTACTTTTTCAAATTCTGTGAATTCAAAAATAGATAATCCCAAAATAAGAAATAGAAAAAGTTTGATAAAACTTAAAGCTCTGGCTTGTAAAGCTAAAATAGGGATGGTGTTTTTGCCCAAAAAAACTAAAAATTTTAGAGATAAAAAGTTTTTAAATAAAAACCCCCAGAAAAGAAATCCAACAAGACTATTAGTCAGAAATAAAATTTCGTTACCATAAGTAGACCGATACATGTCTATTTTTTGTAACAGAAATAAAGATGCCGCTAAATGTATAACTCCTAAAATTAATAAAAAAGGGACACCTTTTTTTGAATTGGATTTAATAAAATCTTTTGCATAAAAACCAAAGCCATAAAAGAAAAGAGAAACTAGCGCAACATCTAAACTCCAAAATAAATTCACTTTGTAAAAGTTAGCTATTAAAAAACCTAAAATAATACTTACAATTAAGACGAAATATTGTAGTAACTTATTTTTAATTTTTAAAATAAGACCAAAGAAAATAAAAGTTAAAAATATCGTTGGTAAAAACCACATTGGTATACCCCAATTCATATAGTCAATATCCCCTTGTGCAAAGAAAATTCCGATAAAGTTTTTTGTAATGGATAAATCTAAATGTACAGACTCTCCAAATTTTCGGCCAATAAATAACCAAAAACCAAATAAAATAGAGCTCCATAAAAAATAAGGAAGTAAAATTTGCCGAACTCTTTTTTTAATAGTTAGAATGTTCATTTTTTTTGGATGAAATATTCCAGCAATAATGAAAAATAAAGGCATATGAAAGCTATAGATATACTCTTCTAAGACTGGGAAATTATGCCCATATACCATTAAAATAATTCCAAAACCTTTTAACTGATCTAACCAAGCAATTCTAATATTCGTATTTTTTTGTGCTAAAGACAAGTTTTAATTTTTATGAAACAATTGGAAAAAACAATATTAAACATAATTAATGTAATTACAATCTATTTAGTATTTTGTTAAATAAATTAAAATTTACTATGCATGCATAGTATTTTAATTTTTTGTAGTATCTTCGTATCATCAAAATCAAAATAAAATTTAAATGAAAATATTAGTATGTATTAGTCACGTCCCTGATACCACTTCAAAAATTAATTTCACTGATAACGATACCAATTTTGACACCAATGGTGTGCAATTTGTGATCAATCCTTATGATGAATTTGTCTTAACAAGAGCCATGTGGTTTAAAGAAAAACAAGGAGCAGCAATAACTGTTGTAAATGTTGGTACTTCTTCAACAGAGTCTACATTAAGAAAAGCATTAGCCATTGGAGCAGATAATGCCATTAGAATTAATGCCGATCCTAAAGACGGAATGTCTGTGGCTAAAGAAATTGCTGTAGTCGCCAAAGAAGGAGGTTATGATTTAATCTTAGCGGGTAAAGAATCTAGTGACTATAATGGACAAATGGTTCCCGGTATGTTAGCTGCGCTTTTAGATTATAACTTCATTAATGGTTGTGTTCAAATTGATGTGGATGGAACTAATGTTTCTGCAACTAGAGAAATTGATGGAGGAAGTGAATCATTAAAAACAAATTTACCTTTGGTTGTTGGTGGTCAAAAAGGGATTGTTGAAGAGTCCGACTTACGCATTCCAAACATGAGAGGAATTATGATGGCTAGAAAAAAACCTTTACAGGTTTTAGAGTCTTCAAATTCTAATCATGCTACAAATTCAGTGTCTTTTGAAAAACTAGCACCTAAAGGAGCTGTCAAGCTTGTTGATGCCGAAAATATTGATGAATTAATCAATTTATTACACAACGAAGCAAAAGTAATTTAATCATAAGAAAAAAAGAAATATGTCAGTTTTAGTATACGCAAGTTCTTCAGACGGAAAATTCAAGAAATCAGCATTTGAGGTTGTTTCTTATGGAAAAAAAGTTGCCGAAGAATTAGGAACCAAGCTCATAACATTAACTATTAATGTAAATGATGCTACAGAATTACAAAATTATGGAGCAGATACAATTGTGTCTGTAAACAATGCAGCATTAAATGAATTTAATGCAAAAGAATATGCCTCTGTTATTCAACAAGTTGCTGAGTCTAAAGAATCAAAAGTTGTTGTTATAGATTCTAGTATTGATGGAATCTATGTTGGGCCATTAGTCTCAGTAGCATTAAATGCTGGTTATGCATCTAATGTTGTAGATGCACCAAGTTCAACAAATCCTTTTGTTGTAAAAAGGAAAGCTTTTTCAAACAAAGGATTTAACAATACAGAAATTACAACAGAAAATAAAGTAATTGGTTTAGCTAAGAATTCATTTGGAATTCATGAAAATCCTGTCACAGCATCAGTTGAAAATTTTGAAGCATCAGTTTCTGAACTAGGGGTTAAATCTACAAGTATAGACAAAGCTGTAGGTAAAGTAACCATTGCAGATGCAGATGTAGTAGTTTCAGCTGGTAGAGGTTTAAAAGGTCCTGAAAATTGGGGAATGGTAGAGGAGTTGGCAGATATTTTAGGCGCTGCCACAGCCTGTTCTAAACCTGTTTCTGATTTAGGATGGAGACCACATGGAGAACATGTAGGACAGACTGGAAAGCCAGTTGCCACAAACTTATATATTGCTATTGGTATCTCTGGAGCTATACAACACTTAGCTGGAATTAATGCGTCTAAGGTAAAAGTAGTAATCAATACAGATCCTGAGGCTCCTTTCTTTAAAGCAGCTGATTATGGTATTGTAGGAGATGCTTTTGAGGTTGTACCAAATTTAATTAGTAAACTCAAAGATTTTAAAGCGCAAAACTCATAATTTTTAGTAAATTGTGCTCAAATAAGAGCTGTCTAATTTTGGTAGTTTCCACAAATTAGACAGCTTTTTTAGTTAGATTCATGAGTTTGATAAAATTAACAATAAAAGGGATCTCCTACAGCCAGACTCAAAGTGGTGCTTATGCTTTGGTGTTAAGTGAAATGGAGGGTAAGAGAACATTACCAATAATAATTGGTGCTTTTGAGGCACAGTCTATAGCCATAGCGTTAGAAAAAGAAATTAGACCGCCAAGGCCGCTAACACATGACTTATTTAAAACATTTTCTGAAAGATTTAAAATCACTGTAAAACAAGTTATAATACACAAGCTTGTTGATGGAATCTTCTTCTCTAGTTTAATTTGTGTGAAAGATGGAGTAGAAGAAATTATAGATACAAGAACTTCAGATGCAATTGCTATAGCTATTCGTTTTTTGGCTCCTATTTACACGTATGAGAATATTTTAGACAAAGCTGGTATATATTTGAAAGTTGAAGAGGAAATTGCTATCAAGGAAATCTTAGAGCCTGAGGCAATTCAGGTAACCCTAGAACAAGCAGACTCCAAAAATATATCAAATTTTAGTAAATATTCTTTACAGGAGCTACATGACCAATTAAAGGAGGCTGTTGAAAATGAAAATTATGAGAAAGCTGCAAAAATTAGAGACGAAATAAGTAAACGATCATAAACTATGAAAAAATATATTACCGGAATCCTTTTTCTTATTTCATTAATTACAGTAGGACAATCAATAGAAAAAGATTGGAAATTTGAATCTATCAAAAATAATAGTGGGGTTTCCTTAGTTAATGTAAATCCATCTGATTCATTCAGTTTAAAAGATGGTGAATTCAATTATTCTTTACTATCAAAAGATAGTTTGGTAGCTAAAGGAAGCTACATTCATCAGAATAACATTTTAACCTTAAATTATTCTTTACCAAAAGACACCGTTCGTAGTTATAAAATTGTTGAGATAACAGATTCTATTTTAACGTTATCTGAAAATGAAACTATATATTCTTTTAGCGCAACAAAAAAATCCAAAGAAATAGCTGCAATTGAAACTGAAAATAAAATACTTCCTAGCAAGGGTTTTTCAATGAATAGCCTTTGGAGAGGAGTATTAGGAATGTTTGTGTTATTAATTATCTCATTCTTATTTAGTGCCAATAGAAGAGCTGTAGATTGGAGGAAAGTTGGAATTGGTTTATCTATTCAATTAATCATAGCTATAGGAGTCCTAAAAGTAAATTTTATTCAAACTATATTTAATTTTATAGGAAGTATTTTTATCGAAATATTAGAGTATACAAAAGCAGGTAGTGAGTTCTTATTTGCGGGTATGATAAGTGATATGGATAAGTTTGGTTATATTTTTGCTTTTCAAGTATTGCCTACTATTATCTTTTTTTCTGCCCTAACATCTTTATTATTTTATTTAGGAGTTATTCAATGGTTAGTTAAAATTTTAGCTAAAATTTTATCAAGATTTTTAGGGATATCAGGAATGGAAAGTTTATCTGTAGCAGGTAATATTTTTCTAGGACAAACTGAAGCACCTCTTCTGATTAAGGCATACTTAGAAAAAATGAATAAGTCTGAAATGCTTTTGGTAATGGTAGGAGGAATGGCTACTGTTGCTGGTGCTGTTCTAGCAGCCTATATTGGATTTTTAGGAGGTGGTGATAAGGCCTTAGAATTAGTTTTTGCCAAACATTTATTAGCAGCTTCTGTGATGGCTGCTCCGGGTGCCATTGTAATTTCTAAAATTTTATATCCACAAACTCAAAAAGTAAATACAGATGTTACAGTTTCTCAAGATAAAATTGGATCAAATATTTTAGATGCGATTGCAAACGGTACTACAGAGGGTTTAAAATTAGCAGTTAATGTGGGGGCAATGTTATTAGTTTTTGTTGCAGTAATAGCAATGCTTAACGGGGTTCTTGGATTTTTTGGAGGTTTTGATGGTTTAGAATATCTTGGATGGGAAATTACTTCTTTGAATAAAATCATAGCAAATAATACATTATATGAAGGTCTTTCAATTGAATTTATTCTTGGATATGCTTTCGCACCTTTAATGTGGTTAGTTGGTGTTGCTAGTGAAGATATGACGCTTATGGGTCAGCTTTTGGGAATTAAATTAGCAGCTAGTGAATTTATAGGCTATATTCAATTAGCAGAGCTTAAAAACGTAGCAAACACCATACATCTTACTCATAACAAATCAGTTATTATGGCCACTTATATGCTATGTGGTTTTGCAAATTTTGCATCTATTGGTATTCAAATAGGAGGAATAGGCTCTTTAGCTCCAGGACAACGAAAAGTATTATCTGAGTTTGGTATGAAGGCATTGATTGGAGGAACTATTGCTTCTTTAATGTCTGCAACTATTGCAGGAATGATTATTGGATAATCTATAAACAAATCGTTGATAACTTTATTACATTAAATGAAGCTTTAATTCAAAAAAATTGAAGCTTTATTTATTTTTGATATACCAAGAAATGAATCAATTATGAAGCAATACCATGACTTAGTAAAACATGTTTTAGAAAACGGAAACGAGAAATCAGATAGGACAGGCACAGGTACTAAAAGTGTTTTTGGACATCAGATGCGATTTGATTTAAGTGAAGGTTTTCCGATGGTTACTACAAAAAAATTACACTTAAAATCTATAGTATATGAATTATTGTGGTTTATAAAGGGTGATACTAATATTCAATATTTACAAGAAAATGGTGTTAGAATTTGGAACGAATGGGCAGATGATAATGGAGATTTAGGTCCTGTTTACGGTCATCAGTGGCGTAACTGGAATAGTGATGATATAGATCAATTAAAAGAAGTTATCAAAACTTTAAAAAATAATCCTGATAGCAGAAGGATGTTAATTTCCGCCTGGAACCCGAGTGTATTGCCAGATAATTCAGCCTCTTTTTCAGAAAATGTGGCCAATGGAAAAGCTGCCTTACCACCATGTCATGCATTTTTTCAATTTTATGTATCTGAAGGGAAGCTATCTTGTCAACTTTATCAAAGAAGTGCAGACATCTTCCTAGGGGTGCCGTTTAATATAGCATCTTATGCACTATTTACAATGATGATGGCTCAAGTTTGTGGTTATGAAGCAGGAGAGTTTATTCATACATTCGGGGATGCTCACATTTACAGTAATCACTATGAACAACTAGAATTACAATTATCTAGAGAAGCTAGACCATTACCAACAATGAAAATAAATCCTGAAATCAATAGTATTTTTGATTTTACTTTTGATGATTTTGAGCTTTTAAATTATAATCCGCATCCACACATTAAAGGCGCAGTAGCCATATAAATTTTTATGATAACAATAATTGCTGCCATAGGATTAAACAGTGAGCTAGGTAAAGACAATGATTTAATTTGGCATTTACCTGCAGATTTAAGGCGTTTTAAAAAGGTAACCTCAGGGAATACAATCATCATGGGTAGAAACACCTTTGAATCAATTGGTAAACCCTTGCCAAATAGAAGATCTATTATTATCACCAGAAATATCTTATACAAAAAAGAAGGATGCGAGGTTGTTCATAGCTTAGAGGACGCCATAAAATTAGTAAAAGATCAAAAAAATGCCTTCATCATAGGAGGAGCACAAATTTATAAAGAAGCAATTGAAAAAAAATTAGTAGATCAATTAGACATTACTAAAGTGCATCAAAATTTTGACGCAGATGTTTTTTTTCCAACTATAGATTTGGCCTCATGGAAGGAGATTTCTGAGGAAACTTTTTTACCAGATGATAAAAACCAGTACACCTATAGTTTTCTTAGTTATAAGAGAATTACCTAAAGTTTGGGGATAGACCCGAGCCTCCATCTAATCTTATTTTATACTTCTGTTGTGCAAACTGAAAATAGTTGAATAATTTATAATTCACCTCTAGTCCATAACGTATTTGAGGTCTGTAATCTATTCTATTTTCATAGATTGAAGAGTTAAATTTTGAGGGATTTAATGCTCTTATATTCCAGTTGGTAACATAAATGTTATTTCTGTTTTCTAAATAACTTAAAGAATAATAATTTTTAGGCTTTGCTATGGTATTTAAATAAAGAGTAAAGCCAACATCTATGATGATTACCTCATATTCTAGACTATCATTGGAAATAATAACAGGTTTTTCTTTACTTTTTTCACTATTCTTAACTGGGTAAGAGCCGCAGGCAAATAGAAATAAACCCACAACAGAGAATGCTAAGTATTGAAATAAATATTTCATTTATGATCTACAAATTATTTTTTTTAGATAATATCTAAAGTAAGATTCTTTTTTCAAAAATTTTAAATTTTTACAAGGATAAAGTATCTTTAGGAAAAATTACAATTATCACATGAGAACAATATTATCAATAATACTCTTTTTAAGTATCCAAGTAAGTATTTCACAAATTCTATCAGAAAAAGACCGAGCGATACTCAAAGATGACTTGTTAGAGGATAGATTCCAAAATTTATTACCTCAATTAATGGATGATGCAGACCTAGATATGTGGTTACTTATTTCAAGAGAGTATAATGAAGATCCAGTTTTAAAAACAATGCTACCTGCAAGATGGTTAAATGCTCGACGAAGAACGATGATTCTTTTCTATAGAAATAAAAAACAAAACACCATAGAAAGGATCGCTGTAGCTCGTTATGATATTGGAAAAAGTATAAAATCTGCTTGGAATAAAGAACAAGAACCTAATCAATGGAAAGCATTGTCTGACATCATTGCTAAAAGAAATCCAGCTAAAATTGGGATTAATTACTCAAAGCATTTTGCCCTAGCAGACGGACTGGTTAAAACAGATTATGAGGAGTTAGTTAAAAATTTGCCAGATTCTTTGGTGTCAAAATTAGTTTCGGCAGAAAAATTAGCTATTGCATGGTTAGAAACAAGGACAGCAAAAGAAATGAAATTATTTAAAAAGTTGGTAAAAACAACCCATGATATTATTGATGATGCTTTTTCAGAAAAAGTTATAATTCCAGGTAAAACAACTACAGAGGATGTTGTTTGGTTTCTCAGGCAAACAGTCACAGATATGGGTTTAGAAACCTGGTTTCATCCTACAATAGACATACAAAGAACGAATCAAAAACTTCAATCACATATTTATTCATTTACCAAAGGTGACAAAGATAAAATTATTCAAAAAGGAGATTTATTGCATTGTGATTTTGGGATCACATATATTGGTTTAAATACAGATTGCCAACAACATGCTTATGTATTGAAAGACGAAGAAACAGCAGTTCCTGAGTTTTTAGCTATGGCATTTAAAAAAGGAAACCGATTGCAAGATATTTTAACAACCACAATGATGGAAGGGAAAACAGGGAACGAAATTCTTTTAAGTTCTTTAGCGACTGCTAAAAAAGAAGGTTTACGCCCATCAATATATACACATCCGCTTGGTAAATATGGGCATAGTGCAGGGACTACAATCGGTATGTGGGACTCTCAAGGCGGAGTTCCTTTCAATGGAGATTATTCACTTCATAAGAACACTGTATATGCTATAGAGTTAAACGTGACAGTTAGCATTCCAGAGTGGCAGAAAGATATTAGAATTATGTTAGAGGAAGCAGGTTTTTATGGAGATAATTTCTTTGATTATGTGAACGAGAGACAGACTAAAATTAAATCGATTCAAACCAATTAATGTTTCTAATTCCCATGAATGATTTGATGAAAATTCTGACTGTTTTTACACGAAGAATTGGATTGCTTTTTTTTTCTTTTTTGGTATTGTAATGACCATTGCCGTATTTCTAGCGTTAATTAATAGACTCAAATTTAACCATGTATGTGTTAGTAGCCGTATTTGAAATTATAGGGACTGCCTATGAAGTTTGATCATGGCCAGATACTGCTTTTGGAGTTTTTCCAATACTAAAAAGTCATAACCCACGAAGTGGAATAAGTCTATTTTACTTTTTGTTAGATATTGGATGTTTTGTTATGTACACTCAATTTAATAGAAAGACTTGGAAAAGATTTAAAAACATTAGAAGACAGCTGAAATCACAAACAATATAATATATAAAATTTGTACATTTAACAACCAAAATCAAAATAGAACACACATGAAATTAAAACAAATCATCTACTTGTTCTTGATTACTGGAATCTTATTTTCTTGCACTAATGATGGGCAAAAAGAAACCAAGTTTAATCATCTAGTAGAACAATTTGCAGACATTAAAGTACTTCGTTACAAAGTGCCTGGATTTGAAGAGTTAAGTCTTAAAGAAAAATCATTGGTTTATTATTTAACTCAAGCTGGTTTAGCAGGTAGAGATATTATGTGGGATCAGAATTATAAACACAATTTAAAAATAAGAGCAGCGCTAGAAAATATCAATACAAACTATACAGGAGATAAAGAAACTGAAGATTACAAAGCTTTTAAAGTCTATTTAAAAAGAGTTTGGTTTTCTAATGGAATACATCATCATTATTCAAATGATAAAATTAAACCAGATTTTACACGTGAGTATTTTGAAACAGATTTATTAAAAAAATCTAATACAGAGCTAGCTGAGGAGGTTATAGCTGTTTTATTTAATGATATAGATTCCAAAAAAGTAAATAAGAAAGAGGGAGTTGATAATATCTTATCTTCAGCTATCAATTTCTATGGTTCAGATATTACAGATAAAGATGTTACAGATTTTTATAAAACTGCATACAGAGGTCCAGAAGGAATGCCAATAGAAGCTGGATTAAATTCAAAATTAGTTCGAGAAAATGGAGTGTTGGTTGAAAAAGTGTGGAAGTCTGGAGGAATGTATGGTGACGCTATAGATCAAATTATAGGGTGGTTAGAAAAAGCACAAGGAGTCGCTGAAAATGATAATCAAGCAAAAGCCATAGGTTTGTTAATTGAATATTATAAAACGGGGAGTTTAGACGTTTGGGATCAATATTGTATAGCATGGGTTACTTCTACAGAAGGAAATATAGACTGGATTAACGGATTTATAGAGGTCTATAATGACCCTAAAGGATATAGAGGTTCTTATGAAACTATTGTAGAAATTAAAGATTTTGATATGTCCCGAAAGATGGCTGTTTTATCTGATAATGCTCAATGGTTTGAGGACAATTCTCCTCTAGATCCAGCTCATAAAAAAGAAAAAGTGGTAGGTGTTTCATACAAAACAGTTAACGTAGCTGGTGAAGCTGGTGATTCTTCACCCAGTACACCAATAGGTGTTAATTTGCCGAATAATAATTGGATCAGGCAACAGCATGGTTCTAAATCTGTTTCTTTGGGTAATATTACTGGAGCCTACAATAATGCAGGAGGTTCTGGAAGATTGAATGAATTTGCTTATGATGAGGAAGAAATAAGATTAGAGGAAAAATATGGACAAATTGCAGATAAACTCCACACAGCATTGCACGAAGTAGTAGGGCATGCATCTGGAGTTATCAATGAGGGAATTGGTCAACCAAAAGAAACTCTCCAAAATTATGCATCAACCATGGAGGAGGGGAGAGCAGATTTAGTTGGATTGTATTATTTAATGGATCCAAAATTACAAGAACTGGGCTTAACTGATAATTGGGAAGAGTTAGGGAAAGCAGCCTATGACGGTTATATAAGAAATGGTTTAATTACTCAATTAATTAGAATAGAATTAGGGAACGATTTGGAGGAAGATCATATGGTTAACAGACAATGGGTTTCTGCTTGGTCTTATGAACAAGGATTAAAAGATAATGTCATAGAAAAGGTTACCAAAGACGGAAAAACCTTTTTTAAAGTAAATGATTATGCAAAACTTCGCGCTATTTTTGGACGCTTATTAAAAGAAGCGCAGCGAATAAAATCAGAGGGAGATTTTGATGCTGCAAAAGCATTGGTAGAGGGTTATGGCGTTAAAGTAGATCAAGAAATTCATGCTGAAGTTATAGAGCGAAACAAGCAATTTACATCTGCTCCCTACAGCGGTTTTGTAAATCCGATTTTAAATTTGGTAAAAGACTCGGAGGGAGTTATTACTGATATTACAATAGTTCAACCAAAAGACTTTGAAGAACAAATGTTATCTTACTCTAAAAATTATAGCTTTTTGAATTCAGAAAATTAACAAGATCTTTTCTATGAAGTTAACAAAAAATCTCCGAGTCTTTGCTCGGAGATTTTTTGTTGTGCATGCTATCATTATAATAAATATGCAGTCACTAGTCTAAGAGCAACAAAAATGATGATGGCTATTGTACCATAGATTGCTACTTTTTTTGCTGCATCTTTGTAATAAGCTTGATGATTTTTTGAATCTTTTTTGTAGGAAATTACCATAAAAATGACAAAAGCTATGATGAAAATAATAGCAAAAATGATTCGACCTTTTGTAAACATAAATTATGTATTTTTAACAAAATTACAAATTAAATGAAAACGGCAATTGTTTTTGGAGCAACTTCTGGTATTGGAAAAGAAATTTCTGAGTTATTACTTAAAGATGGGTATAGAGTAGCCATCACTGGAAGAAGATTAGAGAAGTTGGAGGCCCTAAAAAAACAATATTCTAACCAGGTTTATGTTGCCCAAAATGACATTCAAAAAGTAGATGAGGTAGAAAATGTGTTCAATGAAATTATTAAAGAATTTAGAACAATAGATATCATCATACAATCCTCTGGTGTTGGACATATTAATCCAACGTTAGCATGGAATAAAGAGGAAGAAACCATCTTTACAAATGTAGTAGGAGCTACCAAGTTGTATGATTTATCATTTAATTTATTTAGAAATCAAGGATTTGGTCATTTGGTAGGTATTACCTCCATAGCCTCCATTAGAGGAAATAGAGGAGCACCAGCATATTTTTCATCAAAGGCTTATCAAAAAGCATATTTAGAAAGTCTATATATGAAAACAAAAACTATCAAATCAAATAAAGTTTTTATTACTGATATTCGTCCAGGATTTGTAGATACAGCAATGGCATTAGGAGAAGGTATTTTTTGGATGGTTTCTCTTGAAAAAGCAGCAAAACAAATTTATACAGCAATTAAGAAAAAGAAAAGAGTTGCTTACATCTCTAAGCGATGGAGATTGATAGCTTTTATTTTAAAAATAGCTCCAGCCAGTTTTCTTAAAAAAATGATTTAAAATAACACATCTATAAAATATGAAAAAATACACAGACGCCGTTCACGAGTTTCATACAGCATTTAAGCTAGGAATTAAAAATGAACCAACAGCAGACCTTGGGGCAGCAAAAAATTTACTTCGTTTTAATTTGATGAAAGAAGAAAATGAGGAATATCTTGAAGCGGCTAATGCAAATGATTTAGTGGAAGTTGCAGATGCTTTAGGAGATATGTTATATATTTTGGCAGGAACCATTATAGAGCACGGAATGCAATATAAGATTGCTGAGGTTTTTGACGAAATTCAGCGCAGTAATATGAGTAAATTAGGAGAGGATGGGCATCCAATTTTTCGTGAAGATGGAAAAGTATTAAAAGGGCCTAATTATTTTAAGCCAAATATTGGTTCAATTTTAAAAAAATAATGATTGCTTTTAAAGTTCAAATTGTTTCCCTTCTGTAGCAAATTTATATCCTAATAATGTTAGTTCATTTCTTTCTTTTGAATTAGGTTGCAATGCGGGGTTGGTATGATTAAAATGAATAAAAATCACTTTATTTTTAGTTGTTAAAGATTCATTTTTAAATAAGTCAACTGTTTCTTCAATGAATGGGTGAGGTACTTCACTCATAGGTCTATTAATTTCTCCTTCTTTAAAAAAAGTGGCATCTAAGAATGCATAATCAACTTTTTTAACTTCCTCTACAATATTTTTTCCCCACAAACTCCATTTATTTATGTCTGGAATAAACAGAGCTGATTTGTTTTTCCCTTCAATTTTATACCCCACAGTTTCTGAAAATTCATCTCTATGAGGAACAAGAAAAGGAGTAACTTTTAAAGAATTATTAAGTTGAACAACCTTGTCTTTTCTTAAGTTTGAAAATGCAATATTTTTATTTGTAACTAATTGACTCCAAGGACCGTTATTGATTAAGAAATTTTTCATTTTTGGCATCGCATACACAGGGATGTCTTTTTTACCTAATGCTTCTTTGCCAAAATATAACAATCCAGCATAATGACCCATATGTGCATGGGTTATAAAAACACCATCTATAATGGTACTAGTTCTTAGGTGATTTTTTTCTAAATCTGCTAATTGAGTAGAAATGTCTGGAGTTGCTTCAAATAGAAATTTTTGTTGGGCCTCCCTGTCAATTAAGCCAAGGGAAACTACCTTTTGTTTTGGTGATATACCTTCATAGAAATCATTACAACATTTTTTTTGACAACCTATATGAGGAAACCCACCATCTTGAGCCGTTCCTAAAATTGTAATGTATTGGCTTGCTTTGCTAGTTTTATCAATAGAAATATCCTTTCTAGTACATCCCGTTACTAACATAACGAATACAGCTAAAGAATATATTTTTTTCAAAACTTAAACTTTTACTCTCCAACCGTAAGGGTCCTTAGATTTGTTTGTTTGAATATCTGTAATTTTCTTTTTGAATAAAGATGCATAGGTGTCTTTTAACTCTGGTAATTCGTAATCAACTCCTTGATAACCAAATCCAGCAATAGGAGATATAACAGCCGCAGTTCCAGCACCAAACATTTCCTTTAAGTTTCCTTCTTTTGCAGCTTGAACAACTTCGCTGACAGAAATTTTTCGAACTTCAATAGGTATATTTTGATCTTTTGCAATTTGTAAAATACTCTTCCTTGTGATACCGTCAAGTATTCTGTCGCTTGTTGGGCTAGTAATTAAGATCTCTCCAATACGAATAAAAATATTCATTGCACCAGCCTCCTCAATAAATTGGTGCGAGTTATCATCGGTCCAAATTACCTGATTATAACCTTTTTCTATGGCTAGTTGAGTAGGGTAAAATTGTGCAGCATAATTTCCACCTGCTTTTGCAAAACCAACTCCTCCATTTGCTGCTCTAGCATATTTTTCTTCTATTAAAACAGTTACTTTCCCAGAGAAATATGCTCCTGAAGGGGCCGTAGAAATTATGAAAGTATAGGAGTCTGCCGGTGATGCATGAAGCCCTTCACCAGAAGCGAACATAAAAGGACGAACATATAAAGAACTTCCTTCTGTTGTAGGAATCCAATCACTATCTATTTCTAATAATTTGTTTAAACCATCCATAAATAATTCTGCGGGAATCTCAGGCATCATCAAACGTTTTGCAGAAAGATTAAGGCGTTTGCAATTTTCTTCTGGCCTAAATAAAAAAACTTCTCCATTACCATCTTTATAGGCTTTCATTCCCTCAAAAATAGACTGGCCATAATGAAATATTTTTGCTGCGGGATTTAGGAGAATAGGTTCGTTGGGTTTAATGATTGGATTTTGCCATGTACCATCAATATATTCACATTGAAAAATGTGATCAGAAAAAACTTTTCCAAAAGGTAGGTTACTAAAGTCTACATTACTGATTTTAGAGTCTTTTACAGGTTTAATTATGATATCCGTAGCCATGCTTATTTATAAGTGTATACAAACAAATGTAAACAAAATTGTTTGTTTTTTTAAGTAAAAAAGCACACGTAGTTTTTATTTTAACAACTATCTTTGATTTGTATAAAATTAAATTTTTTTGATATGAATAAAATAGGAATAGTTATGTTGTTATCTTTTGTAATTGTAGCTTGTAATTCAGCTAAAAAAGATACTAATAAAGAAAATAAAATAGTAGAAAATACTACCTACAGTAGTTTTGGAGATACCGTATCTGCATCAGATTATCTTTCATCTAATGATGCTTTATCAAATTATAAAGCATTAAAATTTGGAGACACCATTAATTTAAAATTTAATGCTAAAATTAAAGAGGTTTGTTCAAAAAAAGGATGTTGGATGACACTACCAGCTGGTAATGACGACGAAACTATTATGGTTCGATTTAAAGATTATGGATTTTTCATGCCTTTAGACGCTGCTGGAAAAGAAGTAATTGTAGCCGGTAAGGCATTTGTAAAAGAGGTATCTGTTGCAGATTTAAAACATTATGCTGCAGATGCAGGGAAATCATCTGATGAAATCGCTAATATTACAGAGCCTGCTATGGAATTTGCTTTTGAGGCTAATGGAGTATTACTAAAAAAGTAAAAAGTACTAGCACCCCATCCTTGAAAAGAGAAATTATAAAAACTTCAGACGGATCAACTACCATTCATATTCCTGAATGGAATGAACAATACCATTCTATCCATGGTGCTATTCAGGAAGCTAATCATGTTTATATTCAACATGGATTAAATTATAAAACTACTAATGAAATAGCTATTTTAGAAATTGGTTTTGGTACTGGATTAAATAGTTTCATAACGTTTTTAGAAGCACAAGAAAAGAAGCTATTTATTGAGTATGTTGGAGTAGAGGCCTATCCTATTCTTGAAGAAGAGCTTTTAAAATTAAATTATGTTGCTGAGTTGGATGCAACCTCATTTACTAAAATTTTTGAATCATTTCATTCATGTTCTTGGGAGGAGAAACATCAAATTACTCCCAACTTTTCTCTTTTGAAGAGAAAACAATTTTTTCATGAAATTGATGATGAAAATAAGTTTGACGTCATTTATTTTGATGCATTTGGTGCCCGAGTTCAGCCAGAATTATGGACTGAGGAAATTTTTTTAAAAATGTTTTTAGCTTTAAAATCAAGAGGGGTATTGGTAACTTATGCTGCAAAAGGTAGTGTAAGAAGAGCCATGCAATCTGTAGGTTTTAGCGTAGAAAGATTACCTGGCCCTCCAGGAAAACGTGAGATGTTACGTGCTGTAAAATTATAATATTTCTTAGGTTTCTAAAATATATTTATTGAATCTAAATTTCTACCTTAGTACTTAACAAAAAATTAATTATGAAGTTTCAAAGAAAATTTGGTAGGCGAAGAGCATCCAAACCTAAAAAAGGTTTGATGTTAATTATGCTTTTAATTTTAGTGTTATTTCTATGGAATCAGGCTGAAAACATCATGGCAAGTTTATTTGATTGACCAGTCTATATGTATTAAAAAAATTCTGTTTTTAAATTTTTAAAAAATCTCATTTTTGTTAAAAAAAGAGGAAAAAGAGTATTTTTTTACTAAAAAACATCAAAAATGCTTCATTTTTAGTCAAAATCTATTAAATTAAAATTTCAATTAATATGCTTTTTAGTGAAAATTTGATCACTTAATACATAGTTTTTGAGGCCAAATACTCCCAAAAATAATTAATTAAATTTGTGAAATGATTGTATAATTCTAAAAGTAAAAACAACATAAATTTTGAAAGTTGAGAAAATTATATTAGGAATTGACCCTGGAACCACCATCATGGGCTTTGGAATCATAAAGGTTGTTGGTAAAAAAATGGAATTTATACAGATGAATGAGTTGTTATTGCAAAAATATGATGATCATTACCTAAAATTAAAACTCATTTTTGAAAGAACAATTGAATTAATAGATACTTTTAAACCAGATGAAATCGCTATTGAAGCTCCTTTTTTTGGTAAAAATGTTCAATCTATGTTGAAATTAGGTCGTGCACAGGGTGTAGCCATGGCAGCAGGCTTATCTAGAGAAATACCGATAACAGAATACTTGCCCAAAAAAATTAAAATGGCAATTACAGGAAATGGAAATGCCAGTAAAGAACAAGTAGCGTTGATGTTAAAATCACTACTCAATTTAAAATCACTTCCCAAAAATTTAGATGCTACTGATGGTTTAGCTGCTGCTGTTTGTCATTTTTATAATGCTGGAAAAATCACTCAAGGGAAAAATTATTCTGGTTGGGGTGCTTTTGTAAAGCAAAATCCAAAAAAAATTAATTAATAATTTCAATAATTCACTTTGAGCGGTATTTACATACATATTCCTTTTTGTAAACAAGCTTGCTTTTATTGTGATTTTCATTTTTCTACCTCTTTAAAGAAAAAAGATGAACTCATAAACTGTCTTGTTAGTGAAATTAAACTAAGAAAGAATGAGTTGAATACTGATGTTATACAAACAATTTACTTTGGTGGAGGTACTCCAAGTTTGCTGCAACTGTCAGAAATAGACCGTATTATAGATGCTGTTTACGAAAACTATGAGGTTGTTGCTAACCCTGAAATTACACTTGAAGCCAATCCAGATGATTTAACAAGCTCTAAAATAGTTGAATTAGCTACAAGTAAAATAAATAGATTGAGTATTGGAATTCAATCTTTTTTTGAAGATGATTTACAATTAATGAATAGAGCACACAACGCTCAAGAAGCTATAAATTGTTTAACCGAAGCCACACATTATTTTAAAAATATTTCTGTTGATTTAATTTATGGAATTCCAGGTTTATCAAACAAACAATGGAGAAAAAATATTGATATGGTTCTTTCCTCTAGAATTAAACATATTTCAAGTTATGCTTTAACTGTAGAGCCAAGAACTGCTCTAGAATCATTGATAAAAAAAGGAATGATTGAAGATGTAAGTGATTTGCAAGCTCAAGAACAGTTTTACATATTAATAGAGGAGCTCTCAAAACATAATTTTACTCATTATGAACTTTCAAACTTTGCAAAAGATGGAGCTTTTAGCATAAATAATTCATCCTATTGGCAAGGGAAATCTTACCTTGGTATTGGTCCCTCAGCTCACTCTTTTGACGGTAAACAAAGAAGTTGGAATGTGAAAAATAATTCAAAATATATTTCAGCTATTCAGCAAAATAAATTACCCATAGAGAGAGAATTACTATCAATTACTGATCAATACAATGAATATGTAATGACTGGTCTTCGAACTATTTGGGGAGTTTCTTTAGAAAAAGTAACCAGAGAATTTGGAAAACAATATCATACTTATTTACTGTTGCAATCAGAAAAATATATAGCTGAAGAATTATTGTATATTGAAGACGAAAAATTAAAAACAACTCGAAAAGGAAAATTTTTATCAGATGGTATCTCTGCTGATTTATTTAAACTCGACATGACTTGATTACAGAAATAAAATACAACTCAAAAAAATATACAATTGATTTATCTAAACCCTTAGATATTTCTATTCCATTAAGAGATGGCATAAACAACGTGAATGCATGGTATATAGAGTCACCTAAAATATTTCCAGTAGTTTCTGATGATTGGATAGGTTCAGTTAAAGAGGGTGCTGATGTAAATTTCAATACCATTCATTTTAATCCTCATTCTCATTGTACTCATACAGAAACAGCAGGACACATCACAAAAAAAATACATTCTATACATCAGAATTTACAACAATTTTTCTTTTTAGCTGAGGTTGTCACTATCCCACCAGAAAAAATTAATGATGATTTTGTAATTACAAAAAAACAATTACAATATGCATTAGGTAACAAGAAGAGAGATGCTATAGTAATCAGAACACTGCCAAATTTATCAGATAAAAAAACAATGCAATATTCACACACAAATCCAACATATCTGATGGAGGAGGGGGCTGTGTTTTTGCGTGAAAAAGGAGTTAGTCATTTGTTAATTGACTTACCTTCTGTAGACAAAGAGAAAGACGAAGGGAAATTACTCTCGCACAATGCTTTTTGGAATACATCAGGTAAAGTACGTCTAGATGCTACCATTACTGAATTTATATATGTGCCAAATACAATTAATGATGGCACCTATTTTTTAAACCTAATGGTTGCTCCTATGGAAAATGATGCAAGTCCCAGTAAACCTATCTTGTATAAAATTAATAATTAAATAATGAAAAAAAAACTTAAGTATTTTATTTACTCGTTAATTATTCTACTAACCTTTGCAATTGGAAATGGTATTTATGCTGATATCCCTGTTGAAGACTTAAAAAACGAATATGCAAATGAACACTCTCAATTCATTGAAGTAGATGAAATGAATGTTCATTACAGAGATGAAGGTGAAGGCTTTCCTATTGTTTTAATTCATGGAACAGCAGCTTCCTTGCATACCTGGGATGCTTGGACAGATGATTTAAAAAAAACCAATAGAGTTATTCGAATGGATTTGCCAGCTTTTGGTATTACAGGACCTAATAAAAATGCTGATTATTCTTTACAAGCTTATACGGATTTCTTAAACTCATTTATAGAAAAATTAAAGCTTAAAAAATTTCATTTAGCAGGAAATTCTTTAGGAGGTAATATTGCTTGGAATTATGTAGCTGATTACCCCCATAAAGTTGAAAAGTTAATTTTGGTTGATGCAAGTGGATTACCCACAAATAAACAACCTCCATCAATTTTTAAGATGGCAAAAAATCCTTTATTAAAAACGCTTTTTTTATATGTGACTCCCAAAATGTTGATTAAAAAGAATATCGAGGAGGTGTATGCAGATGATTCTAAAATTACAGAAGAATTGGTTAATCGTTATCACAAAATGGCTCTAAGAGTTGGAAATAGAAAAGCTTTTATAGACAGAGCTAAGACTGACTTTGGTTCAGATTCTCTTGTGAATATTAATAAGTTAAAGACTATTATGACTCCTACATTACTAATTTGGGGAGCACAAGATTTGTGGATTCCCTTAGATAATGGTATCCGTATGGATCGTATTTTAGTTAATTCTACATTAAAAGTATTAGAAAATTCAGGTCATGTACCTATGGAAGAAAATCCTAAAGAGAGTTTAAAATTAACAAGAGATTTTTTAAATTAAAAGATAAATTACTTATTTCTATTTAAGATTAATGGTTATTTTATTCTTTAAAAATGGCATTACACTCAGAACTTCCTGTTTATAGAGATACATTTTTATTAATTATCTTGTGTATATAACAAAAAAGTACATATTAAAATCTTCTCATCACATCTTCTGCCAAGATCTTTCTTAGATACCATAATAATTGTTGTGTGTTTTTTTTTGAAAAAACTAGAGGTGGTTTTATTTTTAACACGTTGTGATCTTGACCATCAGAACTCATTAAAATGCCATGAGCTTTCATTCTGTTTATAAGGTAATTAGTTTGTTCTGGTAATGGTTTTTTTTGAACATCTACCAATTCTATACCTAAAAAGAGTCCTTGACCTCTTACGTCACCAATAATAGGGAAATCTTTGGCTAAATTGAGAAGCTGATGCTTTAAATAAGCACCAACTTCTAAAGCATTTTCTTGTAGTTTTTCTTTTTTTACAGTTTGAAATACAGCAGTTCCTATAGCACAAGAAACCGGATTTCCTCCAAAGGTGTTAAAAAACTCCATACCATTTGCAAAACTATTAGCTACTGCTTCTGTACAAACCACAGCTGCCAGGGGATGTCCGTTTCCTATGGGTTTTCCAATGGTAATAATATCTGGAATTACATCATGTAATTGAAAGCCCCAAAAAGTTTCTCCAAGTCTGCCACAGCCTACCTGAACTTCATCAGAAATACATACCCCACCTGCTTTTCTAATAGCTGTATAGGCCATGGATAAGAACCCTTTAGGTAATTCTATTTGGCCACCACAAGAAATAATAGGTTCTACAATTAATGCACTTACACCATCTCCTCTTTTATGAATCCTATCAATGCATTTTTGTACTTCTTCTGCATAATAAAGGCTTGCGTTTTCACCACTATATTTCCCTCTAAAAGTATCTGGTAATGGAAAAATATGGGTGTGTTCTGGAGCTCCTTTACCTCCTTTTCCGTCAAATTTATAGGAGGAAATATTTACGCAAGTGTTAGTGTTTCCATGGTAACCAACCTCTGAGGCTATAACATCTTGTTTACCCGTCATAGTCTTTGCCATTCTAATAGCTAATTCATTAGCTTCACTTCCAGAATTTACAAAATGAATAACACTTAATTCAGATGGTAAGGTGTCCAAAATTTCTTGTGCAAGTAAGTTGATGTTTTCATGTAGATACCGAGAATTTGTATTTAAAATAGCTGTCTGTTGTTGAGACGCTTTAACTACCAGAGGATGCTCATGACCAACATGAGCAACATTGTTAACTGTGTCTAAGTACTTTTTGCCAAATTGATCTAAAAGAAACACTCCCTCTCCACGAACCATTTTTATAGGTTCTTCATAGTGTAAACTCAATCCTTTTCCAAGATGTTTTTTTCTGTAAGTAATTAATTCTTCGTTTGAAGAACTTTTTTTAGTGTAAAGATTTTTAATGCGAAACAAAGCATTTGGGTCTATACAAATACTTTTCCAAACAGCTATTTGATTTATATAGGCTACTCCGGGAAAGTCAGTTGTATAGTCTAATAAAGATAGCATTATCTGAAAATGTAAATGGGGAGCCCAATTACCATTTACAGTTTGATCACCTAACACACCTATTTTTTCCCCTTTTTGGAGGAGGTCTCCCTTTTGATAGTGTAAAATACCTTCCGGATCTAAATGACCATATAACGTGTAGAATTCTAGTTCATTTTCTAAGTGTTTTAAAACAACCAACCCACCATATTCTTTGTTTCCGAGGTCATTTACAGCCATTACTATTTCACCATCAAATAGAGTATGTACAGGAGTTTTTGTTGGTAGCCAGAAATCAATTCCTAAATGAATAGTTCTACTCTCCGGGCCATAATTTCCTATTTTATCGTAGGTGTTTGAGGTGTATAAAGGTCTAGGTTCTAAATATCCACCAGAGATGATCTTTGTTGGATACTCTTTTTGAAGTTGGTCTAGTTTATATTGAAACAAGTCAATATTATTAAAATCAGTTTGATGGCCAATCCAAGAACTGGACACACTTAGATCTAATTGTTCTATGTCTTTTTTATGAACTGATGGGAATACTTCTGTTAAAGAACATTGTGTACTTGCTGCCCATTTTTTAAATTCTTCTTCATTTGGATGAGCAGAAAAACCACAAGCTTCTCTAAATGAATAATGGGCAAAATCTGGACTTATAAGTACCCATTTGTACAAAACTTCCCATGCTGGTTTTTCGCTAATTAGCAAATACCTGTTGTTGGGTTCTTTATTTTTGTTAATGGCAGATTTAGTTACGGAAATTACCAATCTCATTGCAATACAAGCAAATAAATGACTGATTTCTTTCTCTTGTAAAGTAAAAGTGCTGTGGTATCCTTTTATTAGTTCTAGCGAAGCCTCTAATGGATCATTATGATGCATGATAGCATAAGAACAAGCAATAGCTAAATCATTAATTGTTTGTGTATGAATTGCATCACCATAATCAATGGCGCCAATAATTTTAGGATTTTTTATATCCTCAGAAACTACTATGTTATTATCATTTACATCATTATGAACAATACTTTTTCTAAGTGATTGATAGCTTTTAAATTGCTTTCTAAATAGAGACTGAAAATTGCTAATAACTTTTTTTTCCTTGGCGCTAAAAAGATGTAAGAAATTAGATGTCCATAAAGATTGTGCTATATCCCAATCAAAATTTCTATATGCTTCCGTGTGTTTGAAAAAACGAAGAGTTTTTGTGAGTTTTCCACATTGCTTACCCAAATCAAACCTTAATAAGTTTGATTGAGGATTAACATTACTCCACAAACGTCCTGGAATCCAGGTTAGTAAACGAACACTTCTTATATTTTTAGAGCTGTCTATGTATTCTATTGTAGCTTTTCTTTTTTTGTCTAAAATTATTTTTGGTGAAACAATTGTAGCCTTATGCTCTAAATATTGCAATAGTTTTTCTTGAAAATCGCTGTACTTTTTACTCTGATTAGGTCTGGATATTTTTAAAATATAACAATCTTTTGAATCGATAGTTATTTTGAAATTAAAATCTGTTTCTCCGGGAAGCTTAAAAGCAGTGCCTTTTATATGATAAAAATCAAACAAGATTTTCTCTGCTTGTTTGTTAGATATTTTTATATTGTTATAATTCATATATTCTTCAGAATAATTACAAAATGATATAATTAGAAAAATTCAATAAAAGAATAAAGATAAAATAATAACCATTAAAAAAATAGGATTGTTTAATTTTGAGTTATGATAATAAAAGGAAATATAGTAGACATATTAAATCGTTCTATTTTTAAGGGTGAAATTGAGGTATCTGATGGTAAAATTATTGATATTCGTCCTAGTGAACATGATGTAAAAAATTATATTTTACCCGGTTTTATAGATGCTCATATTCACATAGAAAGCTCGATGTTGGTTCCGTCTGAATTTGCAAAAATTGCACTTATTCATGGCACAGTTGCCACAGTGTCTGATCCACATGAAATCGCGAATGTTTTGGGTGTAGAAGGTGTTTATTTTATGATTAATAACGGAAAGAAAGTTCCGTTAAAATTTAATTTTGGTGCACCTTCTTGTGTTCCTGCTACTTCGTTTGAAAGTGCTGGTGCTGAAATAGATTCTGATGAAATCAAAAAATTAATGGCAAATCCAGATATTAAGTATTTGGCAGAAATGATGAATTATCCTGGGGTGTTATTTGATGATGAAGAGGTGCTAAAAAAAATTGAACATTCAAAAAATAATAACAAACCTATAGATGGCCATGCACCTGGTTTAAGAGGTGATGGTGTAAGCAAATATATTGCTGCAGGAATTTCAACAGATCATGAATGCTTTACCTATGAGGAAGCTCTAGAAAAACTACAGAAAGGAATGAAAATTCTTATCAGGGAGGGAAGTGCTGCGAAGAATTTTGAGGCTTTGATAGATTTATTACCTAAACATTATAATAACATGATGTTTTGTTCAGACGATAAACATCCAGATGATTTGTTGTTAGGGCATATCAATAAATTATGTGAACGAGCTGTTGCTAAAGGAATGGATATTTTTAAAGTATTACAAGTAGCGTGTATAAATCCTGTAAATCACTATAATTTAGAGGTTGGTTTATTACAAGTTGGTGATACTGCAGATTTTGTTTTAGTAGATGATCTAGAGAAATTTAAAGTAATGGAAACTTATATTGATGGTGAGTTGGTTGCCAAAAATGGAAAAAGTTTTGTAACCTCTGTTCCATTTGAAAACTTAAATAATTTTGAAACAGAAAAAAAGAAAGTAGCTGATTTTGAGATTCTGTCATCTACAGATAAAATTCGTGTTATTGAAGCTCTTGATGGTGAATTAGTAACTAATGAAATAGAGGCAAATGCCTTGGTTGTTGACGGGAAAATCATTTCAAATATAGACAATGATATTTTGAAAATGACGGTAGTAAATCGCTATAAAAACAATAATCCATCAATTGCTTTTATTAAAAATTTTGGAATAAAACATGGAGCAATAGCTAGTTCTGTTGGTCACGATTCACATAACATTATAGCAGTTGGAACCTCTGATGAGTTTATTTGTAAAGCTGTAAATCTTTTAATACAACATAAGGGAGGTATATGTGCAATAAACAGTACAACAGAAAAAGTAGTTGCCTTACCCGTGGCCGGAATTATGAGTGATCAGTCTGCAGAAGTTATTGGGAGGTCCTATGCGGAGTTAGATTCAATGGCAAAAGAAATGGGAAGTACGTTAAGAGCTCCTTTTATGTCTTTGTCTTTTATGGCTCTTCTTGTTATTCCTTCACTTAAGTTAAGTGATCAAGGACTTTTTGATGGAAATACATTTAAATTTACTTCCTTAGAGATTTTATAAGTTGCATTTTTAAAATCTTTTTCTTTCAAATGCTAAATTCATATTAAAGTTTATCTTTTTTACTTTATTATAGCAAGCGATTTAATATTTTTAGCGTTCATTTTTTAATAAGTTTTATGAACTACCCAAAGAAAGTTACCGTAGGAGATATTACAGTTCGTGATGGATACCAGCATGAGGAAAATTTTATTCCTACTCAAGCTAAATTGTGGATGTTAGAACAATTACTTTTAACAGGGTTTAAAAATATTGAAGTTACCAATTTTGGAAACCCAAGAGGGATGCCTCAATTTTCTGATGCTGATGATTTATTTAAAAAAATTCGCACTTCTAAAAAGGTGTCTCATTTATTAGCAGATGCTTCCTTAACAGCAATTACGATTCGAGAAAAAGCTGTAGAAAGAGCTATACAAGCAAAGCTAGAAGGTTACGGACCTGACAGAATTTTATTAATGGTTTCTACCAGTGAATCGCATCATCTAAAAAACTCTGGTTTGTCATTAAAAGACTACTGGAAAATGGCAGAAACTCAAATTAAAAAAGCCCACGATGCAGGGATTAAAGTAAATGGTACGGTAAGTACTATTTGGGGCTGTCCAATAGAAGGACCTACAGATCTTAATAAAGCCATAGACTATACCCAACGTTGGTTTGATATTGGTGCAGATGATGTTGAACATGCAGATCATGATGGTTCGGCTTCTCCAGATAGAGTGTACAGATATTACTCGATGTTACAAGAGAAGGTAGGGATGACTGAGAAACAAATTGTTCATTTTCATACCACAAGAGGATGGGGGTTGGCCAATGTTCTGGCTGCTCTTCAAGCTGGGATGACACATTACGAATCTACTATGGGAGGTATAGGAGGTCAGCCTGCAAATTTTGTAGACGGAGTTCCAGTAGCAGGAACGGGGTCTTATTATTACAAAGATCCAAATTTAGTGGGTTTGGTTTCTACTGAAGATTTAGTGGTTATGCTTGATGAGATGGGGATTGAGACAAATTTAGATATTGATAAAGTGCTAGAAATTGGTGCTATGAATGAACGTATTGTTGGAAGACGCTTACGTTCAGAAGCTATCAAAAACGGAAGAATACCTAAATCATTAACCGGAAGGTAATTTGTAGTGTTCTTAGAATAACTGTATCATTGTACAATTAAAAAAGTTCCGATGTCTATATTACAAGACTTACAGAGTAGAAGTGGAAATGTTTGTGAATTGTGTACATCAGATACTTCACTAGAAATATATGAAGTTCCACCTGTATTAACAAGAGGTGTAGATGGGAGTATATTAGCTTGTGATTTATGTATAAGACAAATTGAAAATCCAGAAACTACAGATGTAAATCATTGGCGTTGTTTAAACGACAGCATGTGGTCAGAATTTAGAGCTGTAAAAGTGATCGCTTGGAGAATATTATCTCGTTTAAGAAAAGAGGGCTGGCCTCAAGATTTACTAGACATGCTTTATTTAGAAGATGATGATTTACGATTTGCCAAAGAAACAGGAGAACATTTAGAAGAGGCAGATAAGATTATACACAGAGATGCCAACGGTGCTATTCTTCAAGCAGGAGATTCTGTTGTTTTAATTAAAGATTTAAAAGTAAAAGGGTCTAGTATGGTGGCTAAACAAGGAACAGCAGTTCGAAGAATTTCTTTAGATCATGAAAATCCAAAATATATAGAGGGAAAAGTTGGGCCTACACAGATTGTGATTATTACAGATTATGTGAAGAAAATGTCAGAAAAGGAGTAATTATAAATAATAGTATTGGCTTAAATATGAAAAAAATAATAGCACTTGTAATTTTAATTTCTTTTTTATCATGTAGTCCAAAACTCTTCAAGGAAAAATGGATCAAAGAAGAAGCGCCAGCATATTTTAAAGCAAGGTTTGAAACTACCCAGGGGAATTTTGATATTGAGGCAAAAAGACAGTGGTCTCCTAAAGGTATAGACAGATTATATCAATTAATTAAAAATGAATTTTATACAGATATTGCTGTTTTTAGAGTGGTGCCAGGTTTTGTAGCTCAGTTTGGTATTCACAATGATAGTTTGATAAATGCCAGTTGGAGAAAATTTAAAATTGATGATGAAAAGGTTATTGAAAGCAATAATCTCATGACAATCTCCTTTGCTAGAGGAGGTGTAAAGACAAGAACTACACAGATATTTATTAATTTAAAAAATAACAAACGGCTAGATGCCCTGTCATATTCTGGAGTAAAAGGTTTTCCGGTTATTGCAAAAGTAATTGCTGGAAAAGACAATATTTTAAATTTTTATGATGGGTATGGAGACAGATTAGGTATGCGACAAGATTCTTTAAATAGATACGGTAATAAATTTATTAGAACCAACTATCCTGAAATAGACTTTATAAAAAAAGCATATATACTCAAATAATAAAAAAAGCCGCTATAGCGGCTTTTTTTATTCGAATAGTTCAGTAAAATATTTATAAAAATAAGGAATGGTTTCAATTCCTTTTAAATAATTAAAAATACCAAAGTGCTCATTTGGGGAATGGATAGCATCACTATCTAGGCCAAAGCCCATTAGAATTGTTTTGCTTTTTAATTCATCTTCAAAAAGAGAAACTATTGGAATACTTCCACCACTTCTTTGTGGTATGGGAGTTTTTCCAAAAGTTGTCTGGTAAGCTTTACTGGCAGCTTTATAACCAATGGTATTTATAGGAGTTACATAGCCTTGACCACCATGATGAGGAGTTACTTTAACAGTAACAGCTTCTGGAGCTATACTTTCAAAATGCTTGGTGAATAACTCAGTAATTTCGTGCCATTCTTGATTAGGTACTAAACGCATAGATATTTTTGCATAAGCTTTAGAGGCTATTACCGTTTTGGCACCTTCACCTGTGTATCCACCCCAAATTCCATTAACATCTAAAGTTGGGCGTATAGAGTTTCTTTCATTTGTTGTATATCCTTCTTCTCCATATACAGCAGAAATATCTAAAGCTTTTTTGTAACTATCTAAAGAAAAAGGGGCTTTTGCCATTTCATCTCTTTCTGCTCTTGATAATTCTTCTACTTTATCATAAAAACCAGGAATGGTAATATGGTTATTTTCATCATGCAATGAAGCAATCATCTTTGATAAAATATTTATAGGATTGGCAACTGCACCTCCATACAATCCAGAGTGTAAATCTCTGTTAGGTCCAGTAATTTCTACTTCAACATAACTTAAACCTCTTAATCCAGTAGTGATAGAAGGAATGTCATTGGCTATCATTCCCGTATCAGAAATTAAAATGATATCGTTGGCTAATTTTTCCTGGTGTTGCTTTACAAACCATCCCAAACTTTCAGAACCAACTTCTTCTTCACCCTCAATCATAAACTTCACATTACATGGAAGATTTCCAGTAGTAGTCATGTATTCCATGGCTTTTACATGCATATACATTTGACCTTTATCATCACAAGCACCACGAGCAAAAATGGCACCTTCTGGATGAAGTTCTGTTTTTTTTATAATTGGTTCAAATGCTGGAGAATCCCATAAATCTAATGGATCTGCAGGCTGAACATCATAATGTCCATACACTAAAACAGTTGGTAGTTTCTTATCAATAATTTTTTCTCCATAAACAATTGGATATCCTGGAGTTTCACATATTTCAACAAAATCACAGCCTGCTTTTTCTAACTTATCTTTCACACTATCAGCGGTATTTAAAACATCTTGTTGAAATGCTGGATCTGCACTTACAGAAGGGATTTTTAAGAGTTCTATTAGTTCGTTGATAAAACGATCTTTGTTCGCTTCAATGTAGTTTTTGAGATCTAACATATTTTATATTTATGAGCCAGTAAAAATACTAAAATTCCTCCGATTCCGCTTTGCGAATTCAGACGAATGCGTATATTTGCAAACCAAAACTGAAAGTATTTTAGTTTTTTAAACTTGCAGGCGTGGTGGAATTGGTAGACACGCTAGACTTAGGATCTAGTGCCGCAAGGTGTGAGAGTTCGAGTCTCTCCGCCTGTACATAATTATAAGCCTCTTGATTTTCAAGAGGCTTATTTTATTGTGTGAGTTTAATAATAATAAATACAGCTTTTAATTAATAAGTTTCCTTAATTAATCTTCATAAACGATTACTTCATCGTCAAAAAAATAAGTTTTAATAAATATATTTATACACATACTAATTTTGAATAAAAGTATCGTCAATTTCTTTAATTGATATTTCTTAATATTTTTGGTAGGAATCATTATTGAATATCTACTTTAAATTTTTACATCCAAAGCATCACGTAAAGTATTTCCTATGATCATAAAAGCCATAACCAAACTCATAATAGCTAATCCAGGAATGATTGCTAGATATGGTTTTCCAAGAATGATGTAATTGTAATGATTTTTAATAATAGCACCCCAAGATGGAGTAGGTGGTTGGGCACCAATTCCTAGAAAACTTAGTCCGCTTTCTATCAATATTGCTGCTGCAAAATTTGCTGCCGATATAACGATAATTGGAGCTATAATATTTGGCAGTATATGTTTGAAAATTATTCTAAAATTTGAGTATCCTAGTGCTTTAGCAGCTTCAACATACTGTTGTTGTTTGGTTGTTAAAACCTGTCCTCTAACTACTCTAGCTACCTCTACCCACATAGTTAGCCCTACAGCAATAAATACTTGCCAATATCCTTTACCTAAAGCCAATGTAATTGCTATTACTAGTAATAATGTTGGAATAGACCAAGTAATATTAATTAGCCACATTATTAATACGTCTATTTTGCCACCGTAGTAACCGGCTATAGCACCTATACTGACTCCTATTAATAATGATATAAAAACTGCAATAAACCCTATAAAAAATGAAATTCGAGTACCAATTATTAATCTACTTAGAAGGTCTCTACCATATTTGTCTGTACCAAAATAGAAGGTCTTTTTCTTAATATATCTTTCTGGATTAGTTACAACAACTTTAGAACTTATCGATTTAGTTAGTCCATCGCCTAAACTTACATATTCCAATAAATTGTTTTTTATAAGATATGATTTTATAGGTACTTCAGTATTATTTTGATTATGACCATAAAATAAGTTGTAAAAAAATGACTGCGATTTATTTTCTTCTGATGGAAGTGTTAACATTAGGACAGAAAACCCCGGCTCTTTTGAATGAATTTCTAAATGCATCTGATTTGCATTTTGACTATTGTCTGGAGCTATTAGATAACCAAACACAGCTACAAAGCCACAAAAAATTACAAACCAAAAACTTAATAAGCCAGTTTTATTTTGCTTAAATTTTTTGATTGCTATTTGTAAAAGTGATTTTGATTTTAAAGACATTAGTGCAAAAATAAAAAACCTGATAGGTTATACAAACTTATCAGGTCTTAAGAATTTAGGTTTCTAGAAGTTAGTTTTTTACAATTTCTTGTTTGTCATCTATTTTGAGTTGACTAAGAACATTCAATGCTTCTGAAATATAAATATCTTTAGACAAGTTTTTATGCCAAACCATTCTTTTTTCTTCTAAATCTTTATTGTCCTTGAAAAGAGGCAATTCATATTTTGGAGAATCAAAAGCAAGATTAGATTTGTATTTAAAAACAGAGTTAAATTTTTTTGAAAACGTTTCTCTTTCTTTAAGTTCTTTTTTATACTTTTTGTAATTTAATGAGTAGGTAGAATCATCTTGTTCATTTTTTAGCCATTTAGCATATTCATCAATTAACTGAAATTTAGGATCGTTGTTTATTCTTTCTATACTTGAGGTAATAACATCTGAAAAATTTATATATGAGTTAACTGGAATATACTTGGCTTGGTTTACCTTATCCCATTTAAGAGCGCCATCTAAATCTCGTTCTCCATAATTCATGTAACTAAAACGAGTGGGCATGGCTATGTCAGAATATACTCCCTCCACCTGGGTTGACCCTCCATTAATTCTATAGAATTTTTGAATGGTCATTTTTAGAAAACCTAGCTCTTTATCATAGTTAGGATAAAATTTATTTATTGGTATAATATTTTGAACAGTTCCTTTACCATAGGTTTGGTTTCCTCCTAAAATTATTGCTCTGTTGTAGTCTTGCATAGCGGCTGCAAATATTTCAGATGCAGAAGCTGATAATTCATTAACTAGGACAACCAGAGAACCGCTCCATTGGGTGTTTATATCAATATCTTCTCTTACAACAGGCTCTTCATTTCTGTATTTTACCTGAACTACCGGACCCTTGTCTACAAATAAACCTGCTATTTTTATAGCTGTATCTAAAGATCCTCCTCCATTATTTCTTAAGTCAATTAATAATCCTTCTACATTTTCATCTTTTAAACGTTCAATCTCTTTCTCCATGTCTTTTGCAGAATCCCTGAAATTTCTGTCATCAAAATTTATGTAGAATTTTGGTAAATCAATAATACCAAACTTTTTCCCATCTTTTAATACTACTGAAGATTTAACGAAAGTTTCGTCTAATTGAACAATATCTCTAGTAATTGTAATATCCTTAGTAGTGCCGTCTATCTTTTTTTTAACAGATAAAGTTACTTTAGTGTCTTTAGGTCCCTTTATGAATTTAATAGCGTCATCCAATCGCATTCCTACAATATCTACTGGGTCTCCATTCTCCTGAGTCACTTTTAAAATTATATCTCCTTCCTCTAATTTACCTTGTTTCCATGCAGGTCCACCAGAAACCAATTCAACTACATGAGTGTAAATACCTTTTTTTTGAAGTCTAGCTCCAATTCCTTCTAGTTTGCCTGACATATCTTGATCAAAAGTTTCTTTGATGTTTGGTGGCATGTAGGTAGTGTGTGGTCCAAAAGCACTAACAACACTATTTAAAAAGGTAGAAAACCAATCTTTATGTTCTAATTCATCTATTCTGATATATAAATTTTCCATAGATGTCATTACTTTTTCTCTTGCTTTTTTTTCTATGGATGAAAAAGACATTTTTTTGTGTGAAGGGTCTTTTTCAAACTTTTCTTTATCTAGTGCTTCTAGTTCTTGAATTCTATCAATAGTTTGTAGTTTTAGTTGTTTTCTCCAATAATTTATAAGTTCTTTTTCGGATTTTGCGTACTCTGTTTTTTTGTAATCTAAGTCAATGAACTCATCTTTCTTATAATTAAAAGGTTTTTTTAAGAGAGATCCATAATATTGTTTTGCATTTTTAATTTTAGATAAAAACCTACCGTAAACCAAATTGTAAAAAGCAATATCAGATTCTTTTAATTGGTTGTCTATTTGGTATTTATATTTAGAAAATTCTTTAATATCATCTTTTGTAAAATATCTTTTAGAGGGATCCAATCCATCTATAAAATTTGTAAATACATGTTTAGAAAATTCGTCATTTAATTCTTTTTGTACGTAATGACCTTTAGTAAGCATGTAATTTAATACAGATATTAAGACTTTATCTTTTTCTGGATCTTGATTGTTGGTCGAATTTTCACCTTTTAAATTTGCATGACTTAATAATAGACTTAAAGAAAAAAATAGGAGAATTAATTTTGTTTTCATAAAAAATTGTAGCTTATTAGGGCAATATTGTGTAATTGTATGTATACAATAACTTGGTAAACACTACACAATATTAATTAAAAAACTGATGTTATCTTCTTTAGAAAATGTTAAATTAATATTCATACTAAATGACTTACATTTGTGAGTAATATTACAACTATGGTAAATAAAAAACCTTTAATTTTAGTAACAAATGATGACGGAATTACTGCTCCAGGTATCAGAGCATTAATTAAAATAATGAACGAAATTGGAGATGTGGTTGTAGTTGCTCCAGATAGACCTCAGAGTGGAATGGGACATGCTATTACTGTTGACAATGTATTACATTGCAATCCAATTAATATTGATGAGGGACCTCAAATAGAATATAGTTGTTCAGGAACTCCAGCTGATTGTGTTAAAATGGCTATAAATGAGATTTTGAACACCAAGCCAGATTTATGTGTATCTGGTATTAATCATGGGTCAAATTCATCTATTAATGTTATCTATTCAGGAACTATGAGTGCTGCTGTTGAAGCAGGAATTGAGGGTGTCCCAGCTATTGGGTTTTCGCTATTAGACTTTAATTATAAAGCAGATTTTAAACAAGGAAAAGACTTTGTTAAAAGAATTACACTGAGTGCTATAAAAAATGGTATTCCAGAAGCAACAGTTTTAAATGTTAATATTCCAAAATTAAAAGAGGAGCATATAAAAGGAATAAAAATTTGTAGACAAGCTAATGGGTATTGGCGTGAAGATTTTGACAAACGAAAGAGTCCTTTTGGAAAGGAGTATTATTGGTTGTCTGGTGAATTTGTTAACAAAGATAAAGGAGAGGACACAGACATATGGGCTTTAGAAAACGGATTTATCTCAATTGTACCCGTTCAATTTGACTTAACAGCTCACCATATGATACAAAAACTAAATTCATGGGATATTTAAAAAAAGAGATATCTATCGGGTTTTTAATTTCAATCATAGCAACTGTTTGTGGTGTTTTTTTGTACATACAATATTTTTCTAAATACGGATTTGAAGAAACAATTCAAATGATACAAAAAGGTAATTTATATGCTCAAGTACTCTCGTTAGCAGCTCTACCCAACTTATTTATTTTTTTTGTTTTCATAAAGAAAAAACAAGACTACAGAGCTAGGGGAGTACTTATGGCTTCTATTTTAACAGCTTTAATTACCTTTGTGTTAAAGTTTTTATAGCAACAAAACAATTTTTATATCAATTGTATTAGGGTATTTTTATTTAGGTATCAACTCTACTCAATTTAATTTTCATTTAAATGAAATATTACATCATAGCTGGTGAAGCATCTGGAGACCTACATGGTTCTAATTTAATGAAAGCTTTAATGAAAGAGGATGGCGAAGCAGAAATAAGATTTTGGGGAGGAGACCTCATGAATGAGGCGGGAGGCACTCTTGTGAAGCATTACAAGGAAAGAGCTTTTATGGGGTTTGTAGAAGTATTCATGAATATTAGGAAAATCCTTGGTATGATGTCTTTCTGTAAAAAAGATATTATAGATTTTGAACCAGATGTAATTATTTTTATTGATAATTCCGGTTTCAATCTGCGAATAGCTTCTTGGGCTAAAACGTTAGCATATAAAACACATTATTATATTTCTCCTCAAGTCTGGGCTTCAAGAGCTAACAGGGTAGAAAAAATCAAAAAGGTAGTAGATCATATGTATGTAATCTTACCTTTTGAAAAAGATTTTTATAAAAAATATGACTACGATGTTACATTTGTTGGACATCCTTTAATAGATGCTATCTCTGATATCAAACAAATCGACGAAACCATATTTAGAGAAAAACACAACCTATCTAAGAAGCCAATTATTGCCTTATTACCAGGTAGTAGAAAGCAAGAAATTTCTAAAATGTTATCTATTATGTTGTCGTTAGTTGATGATTTTCAACAATATGAATTTGTAATTGCTGGTGCTCCAAGTCAGAGTTTAGATTTTTACAAAAAAATAATTGGTTCTAAAAATATAGCCCTTGTAGACAATAAAACATACGACTTATTAAGTGTTTCATATGCGGCATTGGTTACCTCTGGAACCGCAACTTTAGAAACAGCTTTATTTAAAGTTCCTCAAGTTGTATGTTATAAAGGAAGTATCATATCTTATCAAATAGCAAAAAGAATTATAACGCTTCGCTTTATTTCTCTGGTAAACTTAATTATGGATAAAGAGGTAGTTAAAGAACTAATTCAAAAAGATTTTACAAAAAAGAATTTGACTAAAGAATTAGCTATGATTCTCGATGATAATCATAGATCCAAAATTTTTGAGAATTATTATCAATTGGAGCAAAAATTAGGTGGAAAAGGAGCTTCTAAAAATACTGCAACATCTATCATATCAAAATTAAATTAGTAATTTTTTTTTAGTAACTTTAGATTGCTATGAAAAAGTTACTTGGATATCTTCCTTTTCACTTTTTACTATTTCTTATTGCAGGTATTTGTTGTCAGTTTTACACTGATTATTGGAATTATGGAATAGTGATTTCTGCATGCATACTTATTTTTTTATCTCTTACAGCTTATTGGCAGAGAAAAACACTGTTTTTTGTTTTCATTACATGGATCACTTTTTTTTTAACAGGAATGATTCTTGTGTATGAGAATGATGCAACAAATCACACTAATTATTTTGAAAAACATCTAAAAAATACCTCAAAAGTAATCTTAGCAATAGATAAGGTTCTTAAGCCTGGAAATTACCATCATAAATACGTGGCTGATGTTGTTCAAGTAGATGGCAAGAAAACTACTGGTAATGTTCTACTTAACATAGAAAAAGATAGTACTTCATTACTGTTTAATACCGGTGATTTTGTGTTTTTTAAAAATAAATTTCAAGATATTAAGTCATCATTAAATCCACACCAATTTAATTATAAGCATTATTTAAAAAAACAAGGAATTAATCAGCAAGTCTACATTACTCATCAGCAAATTTTGTTATTAGATGAAAACAAGGTGTCATTGTTAAGATTCATTGATACTTTTCGAATTAAAATTCAAAAATCATTACGTAGATATCATTTCACAGATGATGAATTAGCTGTAATGAATGCATTACTATTGGGTCAACGGCAAGAAATTTCTAAACAACTCTCAGATAACTATTCAAAAGCTGGTGCCATTCATATTTTGGCTGTATCTGGGTTACATGTTGGTGTTATTTTATTAATACTCTCTTTTATACTAAAACCGCTAGAGAGAGTTAATAATGGCAAATTAATAAAATTAGTTTTAGTGATTTTATCTCTTTGGTTTTTTGCCATATTAGCAGGGTTGTCAGCATCTGTAATTAGAGCCGTAACCATGTTTTCAGCAATAGCTTTAGGCCAATTTTTTAACAAAAGAAATGCTGTAGAACATTCCTTGATTTTTTCTATGTTTATCATATTGTTATGGAAACCTTTATTTTTATTCGATGTTGGTTTCCAGTTGAGTTATACCGCTGTTTTTGGAATTATTTGGATACAACCAGTCCTATATCAATTATGGAAACCAAATTTTTTTATAGTAGATAAAGGATGGCAATTAATTACAGTTTCGGTTGCAGCTCAACTGGGTGTTTTACCAATAAGTCTTTTTTATTTCCACCAATTTCCAGCATTATTTTTTATTTCTAATCTAATCATTATTCCTTTTTTAGGAGTCATTTTAGGACTAGGGTTAGTAGTCTTAGTACTTTCATATGAATCTATATTGCCTGTGTTTTTAGAGGGTTTTTATGGAAATGTTATTTCAATCCTCAACAAGGTTGTTGCATTTGTGGCTAGGCAAGAAAGTTTTTTATTTTCAGAGATTTCATTTTCAGCATTAAAAATGATTTTTGCCTACTCACTTATAATTTCAGGATTTCAGCTATTTTTAAAACTGAATACAAAACGTTGTTTTCTTTTTTTTGCCTCCATACTAGCTTTTCAGTGTGTTCTTATCCTTGAGAAATACACAATAGCTCAAAAGAGTGAATTTATTGTATTTCATAAAAGTAAAAATTCAATTATAGGGATAAGAAAAGGGAGTAGTTTTGAGTTGTATCATTCTATGGATTCTTTACAAATTAGCTCTCAGAAATTATTGATAAACTACAAAGTTGGAGAGAATATCTCTAGCCAGAACTATCGTAAGTTGTCGAACTTAATGTATTATGATAAACAAGTTGTTTTAATTATAGATAAAGATGGATTGTATGATATTAAAGGTTTAAATAACCCAATAGTACTATTAAGACAATCTCCAAAAATTAATTTACAAAGACTTGTTAAAAAACTCAAGCCAGCTATTATAATAGCTGACGGTTCAAATTATAAAAGTCACATTGAAAATTGGAAGACTACTTGTGAAAATTTAAAGATACCTTTTTGGACTACTTACAATCAGGGGGCTTATGTTTTAAATTAAAAAAGATGAACTGTGCAATTAGTAACGGTAATTAGTTAGTTTTTGATATATTTTTACAAATTACTCTTAAATGTTTTTATATACTCTTCCCATGAGTCTGTTTTGTATTTTTCACTACCAAAATAGGTGATTACTTGTTCCATAATATCTGGGGTAAGATATCCTGGAACCCTGTCTAATAAGTCTAAATTTTCATTCATAAAAACAGTGGTTGGATAGCTTAATTTACCATTCAGTAAACTAGCAGTAAACTCATGGTATCCCCTCCTACCAGAAGGTCTGTATTTAAAGGTGTAATCTTTATATATTAGGTCTTCCCTTTGTTCACCATCTAATTTTACAGGATAAAAATTCTTATTGATGTAAGAAGAAATTATTTTATTACTGTAGGTAATTCTATCCATTTTTTTACAATAACCACACCAATCAGTATACACATCTATTAACATAGGTTTAGGGTTTTCTTTTGTTAATTTGACTGCTTCTTCAAAAGATATCCAGTTTACTTTTTGGGCAGATAGGTGACCAGCTAAAAAAAATAAAAAAATAATGAGAACTAATTTCTTCATATGTGTCAAGACATAATATTAGTTAACAAATTTAAACAAAAAGAAAGCATCAATAATGATGCCTTCTTATAATTTTTTAAATTTTAATTATCGAACTCCATGCATTAGTTTTTTTAGTAACGGATGAAGTGCAAAGGACACAAGGCCTAATGCTATTGGTACTATTGTGAAAATTAAGAAGAAATAAGAAAGACCGCTTTCCTGAGATATTTTCTCAATATCACCTCCAATATAATGAGCTAATTTATTTCCTATAGCAATGGCTAAGTAGTATACTCCAAACATGAATGCAACCATTCTGGCTGGAACTAATTTACTTAGGTATGATAATCCCATAGGTGACAAACAAAGTTCCCCTAATGTGTGAAATAAATAGGCTAAAACTAACCATATCATACTCAATTTAGCAGTTTGTGCTCCTAATGGAATGTCTTTTGTAGCAAATGCTAAAAAACCAAACCCAATAGCCATAATAATTAAACCTAGTCCGTATTTTACTGATGCTGGAGGATTATACTTACTATCCCATAGTTTTGTAAATAGCGGAGCAAAGATGATAATGAACAAAGAATTTAAAATGGCAAACCAAGTAATAGGCACCTCTGTTTCAGTTGCTTGAAATTCTATGTACAATTTATAAATGATGATTGCCCAAACTATTAAAAAACTAATTCCTAAAATAATATTAGATAAGCTAATTTTATTAAATGTTTTATTAAATAACTTCACAAGTACATAAGTTATTACTAGCATTGGTATTACAGTTACGAACAAATCAATAACTTTAAATATAGATCCGGCAGTACCCTCTAAAATTCTATCTGTAAAATCTCTAGTATAGATGGGTAACGAACCTGCTGCTTGTTCAAAAGCAGCCCAAAAGAAAATGGTAAACAAACAAAAAATTGTAAAAGCAATCATTCTATCGCGTTCTATTCTTGTATATCTAGGAATTCTTACAATTAATAAAATAATAAAGGTTATGGCTGCTACAAGTGCAAAAAATAATGAATCAGACATTCCTGCAATTGAAAAGTTCAAAGTATTAATATTCCCTATTTTACTTAAAGGGTCATTGATAATAAATATTAATGCTGAAACAATAAAAACAACAATCAATGAATAATCAAGCATTGAAAAAGGATTCAATTTCTCCTCAGTTTTATTCTTACTAGTTGTGTTGGTAGTATTTGACTCTATTTTTTTTGGTTTATCACCTAAGCTACCAAAAATAGATTGCGCATAGTAAAACTGTAACATTCCTAAAAACATAAAGATTCCAGCTAAACCAAAACCATAGCTCCATCCAATTTTTTCTCCAACCCATCCACATAGCATGATCCCTATAAAAGCCCCTGCATTAACCCCCATATAGAATATGTTGTAGGCACCATCTTTCTTTTCATCTTTACCGGCATACATTTTTGAAATGATAGAGGTCATGTTCGGTTTAAAAAAACCGTTTCCAACAATTAGGAATGCAATTCCTATGTATAAAAATGTAGGAGTTTCAAGAGCCATGGAAGCATGTCCTAACGTCATTAAAAGTGCTCCAATAACAACAGCCATTCTGTAGCCTATTTTATTATCTGCTAGCCAACCTCCAACAATTGGAGTTAAGTAGACAAACAAAGCATAGGTACCCAGGAGAGATAATGCTGCAG
>Ga0206126_10000298_pt1 | contig 67173 bp, 70 predicted proteins | sample Helgoland_Spring_5_FD_148621 | JGI IMG/M metagenome (GOLD analysis project Ga0206126, IMG submission 148621) | Pelagic subsurface seawater microbial communities from Kabeltonne, Helgoland, North Sea - Helgoland_Spring_Bloom_20160412_1 | ecosystem: Environmental > Aquatic > Marine > Epipelagic ...
TGAGGAAATAGAGCCTATTCGATTTGGTTCCAGAACGTCAAAGTTTTTAGAAAAAAAAAAAAATTATTTCACCGGCAGTTCAAAAAAAAAAACCAAAAAACTTGAATACTTTTTTTGGAAGCTTGACAAAACACCCGGATTTCCTCATATGTAGAGAATATATTTACGGAAACATCGAATTTTTGTTTTGGTGTTTCCGTAAATATATTCTCTACATATGAGGAAATGGAGCCTATTCGATTTGGTTCCAGAATGTCAAAGTTTTTAGAAAAAAAAAATTTTCTTGATATATATTCTAACCTTATTTTTTTTATATTCAATTGTATGAGTATAAAAGCACAGCAAAAAACTTCAAACCCCACGTCTCCCACAAAATGGAATACTACAGTGATGCCAGTTATGATTCTGATTCTGAAGAAGAAGAAGAAGAAGAAGAACTATACACACCAAGAGAGCTGGACTATATGGAACTAGAAAAATTATTAGATTCGAGAGGCCCACCTGAGTTTATTGCCTATTGTGCCACTATCGGTGTAGTTACTTTGCGTTGGGCAGTTGTTGATACTGCAAAAAAGAAAATTGAAAATGTGTTGGATCCTCTTGCTATACATAGCTGGAACAATTTTTTTAGAAAGAAACCGATTGATAAAAAGTCATTCTTTAGTGCAGAAGATTTTAATTCTCTTGGTGAGTTTGCATTGCAATTGGCAGTAGCTTGTAATTTTAACAATCCTACTCAAGCACATATTCGAAACATTATGTTAAACTTGCTCAGTTATGGTAATTTTAAATATCCTAAAAATTGATAAGTTCAACACATATATTTTTTTAATTTTCTAATTATAAATAGAAGAGTAACTTGAAAAAGATGGCTTCTAGTTTAGCTAAAATGATTGCAGAAAACCTTATAGTAAGAGCCTCGTTGTATTACCCGGCTTATTCCTCCTCTGTATTTGTCTATAATAATCAGCCTTTTTTTTTAAATATTGTTCAAAGTCCCAGTGATAGAAAACCAATATTAAAATTATATTCTAATAGTCAGTCTGACTATTATCTTTATAGTCCTAGTCGACATACTAAAGCAATTGTCAAAAACGACACTTTAGTAGGAGCACTAGGTGGTAATATGAGATGTCAACAAAAATTAGAACAAATAGTAGAAACTATAATAACCAATTATTAATTATTTATTCACTATCACTATCAGAGGATTCTTCTAAACCAGTAGGTAACCATTCTTCATCCTTTTCTTCGTCCTCTTCTGTATCTGCTTCTGAAAAAACATGGATCCAATCTTCTTTTTGCCAATTATTTTTTTTGGCTATGGTTGACAGTTTTTGCCAATTTTCGGGATCTTGACCAATATTGATAATAGGGCATTGTACTGTGTTGAGGATTGGGTGTAATGCTGTTTGAGAGATCGTCACTATTACTGGTTGATTTTGGCTATTGACGATGATTATTTCACAGGTTTTTAATTTAGAACTAACACGTTCTACTGCAATAAAATAAAGATTAGCATATATTGTATCAACTATTTTCACATTATTATTGTCATCAAATAAGAGATTGATTTGTTTTGTACCGATTGTTCCAGACGTTCCAGACATTTCATTTGGGAAATACCTTAGATATAATCATTTCTGATCGTGGTATACTGGATTTTTTATGATGCCCCGAGTACAATCCAAAACTTATATACAAACAAATTCGATGGGATTTAATTACTTTTTTATAGTTTGTATTTAATACCAATTAGAATAGATATTTTATGATTCTAACTGCTATTGCTGGGTTTACATTATTGATACTTGCTGCAGTTTCCTCTTCATTATCGATGAATTTCCAAAAATTAGCACAAAGTCAGACTTTGTATTATGACCCAAGAACATGTCTTCAAAAACGTCCAATTGCATTAACCACCAATGTCTGTTCACGGCCGATGTTTCTGATAGCTCTAATACTCAGCGCCAGCGCCAGTGTCCTTGATTTTGTTGCTTTGGCGTTTTTACCGACCTCTGTAGTGGGTATATTTGCCACTTTATCGATTGTTATAAATCTGATGGTAACACGCATAGTTTTATTCGAAAGTCCTAAAAGGAGCGAATTACTGCCAATATTCTTTGTGTTTATTGGATGTAGTATCGCACTCGTTTCATCTTCCGAGAATTTTTCTGAACAAACACCTCCACAGTTGTTAGATCGGTGGAAATCTGGCATTTTTATTGTTTTTAATTGGATGTTCTTCATATTCAGTTCCATTTTTCTTGATTATTCACAGTCATTACCGTTGTGGCTTGAACAAGTGGGGTTTCCTCTCATAGCGGGCGGGTTAGGGGCACAAAACGTCTGTATGGGCAAATATATAGCATTCGCCGTAACAGAAATGATAGAGAAAGGCAAATTAACAGTTAGAGGAGACTGTCTAGTAGCTGCTGTTTGTCTGTGTATTGCATCTATTGTGGTTCATATAGTTTGGTTAAATAAGGGTTTGAAAAAATTTGCAGCCTACTATTGTATTATTGTATATCAATCAACCTGGTGTCTTTTTACAATTATTTGCGGTATAGTTGTTTATGATAATAATGATTCACTTTCGATGTCTAAGTGGGCGTTTTTTATATTAGGTATCGGTACAGCGATTTTTGGTGTTATAACATTGGCACGTGTACATGCAGAGACAAAAGATAATATAATACAGTAAAAAAAAAATAATAACAAAAAGAAATTATTAGGTGGTTTTTATACAAAACTTAATTTTAGTCTATTAATATCCCGAGCACAGTTGGCCATGCTTGAATTTTTTACTAGTTTGTATAGATCATTTGGATGCATTGAAGTTTCGACAGTTTCGTCGAGAATAGCACCGGATTTCAAAGCAGCGATAACTACCTCACTACAGAAATAACGCGGGGACATTCCCAAGTATGTGTAAGACATTGGTGATGGAGAGATCGGAGACCAATATAAAAAATACCCCATATGATTGAAACCGTTGCCCTTGACCGATTTACAGAAATCCATCATTGAATTATATTGACCTTGACTACATTTCATCGACCTGAAAAACCATTCTTTTCGAGAAAAGCGTTTCGTTTCCAAATGAACAGCACCACCGTAGACTATACTACACGCAAGTCCAGCTACGCTGTCTGTTCCAGTGGAAGCACCCGGTGGACAAAAAAGAAGTTCACTATGAATAAATGGTGCGGAACCATCCTCATTTGAGGCAAGACTAGAGGCAGCACGGTTTAACCAAGATGATTGCAAAATATCAGAATCACTTCTTACAAAACACAACATTATTTGATGGCTCATTTTAATATGTAATTTTAGTCTATTTATATGTCTTTTCTACAATTACTATGTGGTTAACTCAGTTACTCAGCTCGGAGGAGTTATCTCCAGATTCAGAGGCAAAATCAGAGGAGGCAAAATCATCCGATTTCCAGCCTGTTTCTAAGGGCTCTTCCACTTCAGATTCAGAGGCATATTCAGATTGAGAGGCATATTCAGATTCAGTATTATCCATTGAAGATAGCTCAGCTAACATTGCCGATAATTCCCCAGAAGGGATTGAGGCAGGAGACAATCCCGGTTTACTTGCAGAAGCTTCTGCAACAACCAATGTTGACGTGTCTTTATTATACATCTCTTTTTGAAAATTCAATTCGTCAATTGGAATAAGTTGGTTCTCAGAATAGCTTCGCTCAATACTATATTCATCAATTTCTTTCATTTCGTCCTTGAGGTGTGCCATAAGATAATCAAACTCTTCTTTATTAAATTGGCTTTTTTCACTGTCTCGGAGTTGAGCATTATCCCATGTAACCTTGAACTGAATTCTAGTTTTATGTTCTTCTGTTAACCACTGTACAAAAAATGGTCGTTTCGGCTTCTTGTATTTTACTAGTCTCCTATAACTTATTACACCTGTCTTACCCCGGAATCTTGTCAGTCTACCGATATACATAATAAATTTCTTGTTTGTAGCTGGTTTTTCGAAAGTTAATGCTTGTAATCCTTGACCTTGTATATTTCGATAAAATTGGTCGAGAACGTTGCCATCTTCACTAACTAAATCAACTGTCTCATTTGCTATACGTTCATCCCGTTGAGCCTGTCGACGTTGAAGTTCCTGGTCAGTTATATCTTCGACATAATCATCATCATCAGTCAACAATGGAACATTAGGTGCAATGTCATTATATGAATGTTCAATTGGATTTGCTCCATCTCCATCACTACCACTTACATAAGGTGCATTTGCTATACGTTCATCCCGTTGATCCTGTCGACGTTGAAGTTCCTGGTCAGTTATATCTTCGACATAATCATCATCATATGCTATACGTCCAGACACAGGACTAACGTTATCAGATTCGTCCTCAGACAATGTGTATGGGTTCTTTTTAGTTCCTTGTCCACTAACGTTATCAGATTCGTCCTCAGAAACGTTATCATATTCGTCCTCAGACAATGTGTATGGGTTGTTTCTAGTTCCTTGTCCACTAACGTTATCATATTCGTCCTCAGAAACGTTATCATATTCGTCCTCAGACAATGTGTATGGGTTGTTTTTAGTTCCTTGTCCACTTACGTTATCATATTCGTCCTCAGACAATGTGTATGGGTTCTTTTTAGTTCCTTGTCCACTTACGTTATCATATTCGTCCTCAGAAACGTTATCATATTCGTCCTCAGAAACGTTATCATATTCGTCCTCAGACAATGTGTATGGGTTGTTTTTAGTTCCTTGTCCACTAACGTTATCAGATTCGTCATCAGACAATGTGTATGGGTTGTTTTTAGTTCCTTGTCCACTAACGTTATCATATTCGTCATCAGACAATGTGTATGGGTTGTTTTTAGTTCCTTGTCCACGCCGGAATTGCGTCCCCCATTTCACCCTACGCACAGTCTCTTCTGTGGTGTACGTAAAATCTTGATTTATTATATTACCAGGATTTGGTCGTGATTGAGTGAAAATTTTAAATTTATGTTTGTTGTCATCCTGAACCCCAGCGTATTCAATTGCTGTAATTGTTTGAATATTTGGGGCAGCCTGTCCTATCAAACCACCGACGGCGTGAACACTGACGTCTATAAATTTCCCTACAGGATTAAACCCAACCAATTGCTCGAGATCCGTAATTGCGTTGTTTTTAGTTCCTTGTCCACTAACGTTATCATATTCGTCATCAGACAATGTGTATGGGTTGTTTTTAGTTCCTTGTCCACTTACGTTATCATATTCGTCCTCAGACAATGTGTATGGGTTCTTTTTAGTTCCTTGTCCACTTACGTTATCATATTCGTCCTCAGAAACGTTATCATATTCGTCCTCAGACAATGTGTATGGGTTGTTTTTAGTTCCTTGTCCACTAACGTTATCAGATTCGTCATCAGACAATGTGTATGGGTTGTTTTCAGTTCCTTGTCCACTAACGTTATCATATTCGTCATCAGACAATGTGTATGGGTTGTTTTTAGTTCCTTGTCCACTTACGTTATCATATTCGTCCTCAGACAATGTGTATGGGTTCTTTTTAGTTCCTTGTCCACTTACGTTATCATATTCGTCCTCAGAAACGTTATCATATTCGTCCTCAGACAATGTGTATGGGTTGTTTTTAGTTCCTTGTCCACTAACGTTATCAGATTCGTCCTCAGACAATGTGTATGGGTTGTTTTTAGTTCCTTGTCCACTAACGTTATCAGATTCGTCATCAGACAATGTGTATGGGTTGTTTTCAGTTCCTTGTCCACTAACGTTATCATATTCGTCCTCAGACAATGTGTATGGGTTGTTTTTAGTTCCTTGTCCACTAACGTTATCATATTCGTCATCAGACAATGTGTATGGGTTCTTTTTAGTTCCTTGTCCACTTACGTTATCTCGTCTTCTACGCTCAGTTCTGCCATCATCTATTCCTTTAATAACATTATCGAGTGTACCTCTGTAAAAATTTTTTCCGTTTTTCTTTGCTAATACAATCTGCGACATGCTGTCTTTGAATTCAAAGTCTACTACTTTGGCCTCGTTTTCGTAATGGTCGGAGTTATAGGCAAAAGGAAATGTTTCAGGTATTTGACCACTGTCTGTTATGAGAGCATTAGCTAGTAGTGGAGAAAAGTGTTTTTTCATTCCTTCCTTTCTCGAATTGTTCATTTTCCGAGGTTTCTTATTCAACACTCCCACCTTAGGGTTATCCTCATCTTGTACATCTACCCCCCACCTACCTTCGAACCATCCGAAACCAATCACTTTTCCCTTACGTATCAATCTCCCACTATCGTCGACAAGAGGAAATCTTTGACCTTTGGAAAGCTCATATCTTTCGACGGCCTCCATAAATTCCACTCTTTCTTGTTCTATTCTTTTACCCTCACGCATTCCTTCCACCACTTTATAAATGCGGCGTTTTAGAATACCATATATCGTTTCTAATTGAACATTCCACTCTTTTGCTTCCGTATTGTATTCCCTCCCGAGTATTGTAACATATTCTTCAAACTCGCTGGTTTGAGCATCAAAGTAAGGAAAGGTCATATCGACTCTGAGATTTGCTTTTTTAAAATTCCTCTCAAATAACTCTTCTTCGTTTAGTATTTTGCTTGTAGAGTTACTCGCACTAGATTTAGGATTACTAAGAATGGTTGTCCTAATTTTACCTAAATCTATAGGTGGATCCATTTCTACACGAGTTGTAGTACGTGGTCTACCTCTATGTCGATCATCGGCAACTTCGGTCATTGATATTTGAAATCCTTTCTCAATTTCTAATATATCTTGTGTCCGAGCGTCTTTATCAATAAGTAATTCTGGATTAACTACGTTAATCATCCGCTTTAACTGTAATAACTCCTGTTTTTTAAACCTATTTTGTTTTTTAAACAATTCCCAATGCCAACCTCCAAGTAATTCTGCCACCTTATTTGAGATATCTCTCTCTGTTCCTTTACCTAACTTTATTTTGGCACCTGGTTTCAATATTCTTTGCATTTCTGCCCAAATTATTGCCCTAATATTTTGTAATCTCCTTGCCCCATCCTTTGTCTGTGTATTAAGCTTATACATTTTCTGTTGAACTATCTGTAAGTTACTTTTAATTTCTCTATCAATATCAAGTTCATTTGAAATGGCCTTCTTGTTTCTTAGACGAATATGCCCCTCATTGACCATCTTTACGGCAGTCTTTGATAATGGTTCTATAAACACTTTCTGCCATTTTTTTTCATGAAATATATTGAAGCTAAGTGATTCCCATACATCACCCGGTTTTAATTTCCGATTTATTCCAATTTTATTATTTGATTTCTGAAAATATATAGTTGTTGGTTTTTCTTTTTCTTTCCCCGAATCATCGTCCTGAGTTTGACTAATCTCCCTAATCCTTTGTTCTTCTCTTTCTTCTGCTTGCAATGCTCTTTTTAATGTTTTTAATTGTTCTACAAATTTTTTCTCTTTCTTTGTTGTATTTTCTAACTGGTCAATTTCATCTTCAATAGTTTTCGATATAGCTTTCAACTCGTCAAAATTTAAGTTTTCAATAAAACTTATAATTTGTGTTTCTGTAATTCTCTCTATAGATTCGTATTCTTGATATGTTGTTTTCATTATCTCCGGTCTTTCGTATTTTATTTCCTCGGTTATGACATTGTAATAGTACTTTCTATCAGCGTTGATCTTCTTTTCTTGGATCCCCCCCTGTTGGAGGAATGAATTATCTCCAACTGTAATTTCTTTCCAATTATGTTTTTCTGACCTTTCTTTTTGTATCGTTCGTAAATTTAAGAATAGTTTAATAATCGCCATTTTTTTCCCATTTGTAATATTTGACATCCACTGTATTTAATTTTGTCGATGTAGTATATATAGTATTGTTTTGTAAAGAAACATGTTTCCTTGTCGACCCCGTCGAACTAATCCTTTTCGGGATCAGTCTTCATCTCCCTATTCTTTTGGCTTCTACGGTTGCCTACTATGCCTACTATTATTGTTTCTGATTTTGTTTCTACGAGATACCACTCCTGTCGTCTTTGTCATTCCTTCTATTGCTGACATGTTATTGCCACAATCTGATTTCGTAAACAGTGCCACTATTGACAATGTATATTGGCGTGTCTCTATCCGTCATATTAATGGTTTATTATCTGATGTCTGTCAGCATGAAAACTACATGGTTTTAACTAATAAGAATATTCAGTCGGACAATGTCCGTATGACTGAAAACTATATCTATTTATGTACTCCTATCTCTAACATCCAATCTATGATTAACGCGAGAATAGTTGTCTCCACTTCTTCTACTACCAAAACGGTACGTTGTAAGGAATCCTATGGAGAGGTTTCTAAAACAGTAATAAGACAATATCCTTTTTCTCTTAAATATATCGACGCTGAACAATTCCAACAACAAACCAAAGTGATTCGAACTGCTCAAAACGCCTGTACAATTTTACACGCTATCGATGTTATCCAATCTAAATGGGAATAAGGGAACCCTGCATTTTTAGTATATAAAGATAAACACTTACTCTTAAAATGGAATCTGCTATACTTTTAAATCGTCAAGATCTACAAAACGGTACTCTTTTTCTTCGTCAAACCCCCACTATCAACACCTGTCGCAATATAATTCAACAACAATTGTTCTCTAACGGTATTACATTCAACGATCGACCTGGTAAGGTTTCAGCTGATGTACATATGCAGGAAATAATGAATGACTTCTGGTTACCATTCTGTAAAGACTTACTTGACGCTGTCTTATCCCAAGGTTTTGCTGTTGTACGTCTAGTAACAATGGCTGACGACCTCTGTGTCCCAATAGTGGTCGAAGCAACAGCTGTCAATATCTATTTCAAATACGAACTAGGAATTCGTGAATACTTTGTAAAAGACCATGAGAATAACATTATTCCCGATACTGTGGTCTTGGACAGTTTTGGTTATTCGCCTACTTCAAAGGGTCGTCTTTGTTCCATTGTTTGTAATCTATTACCAACAGTTCGTTATATGAATGCACTAATGGGAACTTCCGTTTCTATGGAACAATCCCGTGCCAATCCAATCATCCTTACTGAGTCGGTTGATCTCAAATCTGATAATATTGAAGGTATCCAATATGATTATTATGCCGACGGTGACATGCAGGATGACAGTGTTCGTAATAAATTCCAAAGAAACCGTTCAAATGTGGAACAGTTAGCTCATCAACAGCAGATGTATGATAATTTTTTCGGTAATCAAGGTGGTATTTCTTCTGGTGGTAATGTACTTGATAATGTAGTAGCCTTACCACTTGGCCAGAAATTAGTCAATTTACCCTCCCAGACAGGACGTTCTGATTTAGTTGCGCAACTTAAAATGCAAGAAGATATTATTTGCGGAGTTTTTGGAGTTCCACGAGCTTTATTTATGTCCGATACTCCCCATAAATCTGATTCTGAAGGTTCGCATGATATTTTCCAAAAAACAATAATGTCCTGGAAACATGGTATCCAAGCGGCATGTCAACAGGTCTTTAGTTTAATCTACGCTGAAGAGATGTCCGCCAAAGTCTTAACGGCACTCGGCAAAAGAAAACGTAAGAAGGGATCCGATACAATAGCTGAGGTTTATGCTTTAAAAAAGAAACTTCAGGTTGAGATTACTTTCCCACTTTCTCCCTTTGTGGATATGGATGGTCTTTACAGTCATTATGAGAGAGGTATTATAAATTGGGATACTATGGTACATCATACCCAATCCGGTCACGCATTACCACACCAAAAAATGCCCGAACAAAAACCACAACGAGAAACCAACGCCAAACCACAACGAGAAACCAACGCCACCTTGAAAAACCAAAAAAAAAAATAACAAATCCAAGCTAAAGCTTAAAATAGATATATAAGTAATATCAAAGAAAATAAAATGTCACGTCGAGCCAACACTGCTAAAGGCGATGAGGATAATTTACTAGATAACGATATTGAAGCTTGTAAAGGTAAAACAGAGAGTATTTATGAATTAATGAAATTACGAGAACTTCAGTCATTTATCACCAAAATATATTGGCTTGTGATCATGTGTTTTTTAGCTATTGGTATTGTGCTTGCTATGGTTTTATCCGATGGAACTTTTAAAGATGTATTTATGGCTGAAAATATCTTATCCAGTGTAGGTATCTCTGCCTATGTAGTCTTGTGTGCACTCATGATTCTTTGTAATGCACACAATGAGATGCGGGTTATCTTACTATTAAGTATTCTATTTTTTACCGGCTGTCTCTCGGGATTTATGCTTGCTTTACATTTATTAGATTCTACTATAACACTTACTAAAGCAAATCATACTTTATAATCTTTTTATAATCTACATCTTTTTCCTTTGGTGCATATTTCCCTACAGCAAATAATTTGCTATTTGCTTCCATGTTTCAAACTCATTTGATGAGTTTGTTGTTTTGGGGTGTTTTTCATAATATTTCTCTACAACTATTTTCAATAATTTTGTAGTATATAACTGTGTAACCATAAACAAACAAATGGGTAAACATCATACTGTACAATTTAATTTCCAACCAACAGAAGCTGAAACGTCATCTTTATTAAAAGCAAAGGAACCCAAGTCCAACACGCCGGGGTTAATCCAAAAATGTGCATGTGAATTCATAGGTACGTTTTTCTTGTGCTCAACAGTAGCTTTAAGTGTTGGGGTCGGTGCTGACATGGCTGCATTGGGCATTGGTCTTTCCCTCGGGTGCATGGTGTTTGCCTTGGGACATATAAGTGGTGCAAATTTCAACCCTGCCGTCAGTCTTGCTATCTTTCTTCGTGGAAAACTCCCCATGGTAACGGCTCTTGCGTATGTCATTGCTCAAATGGCAGGTGGTTTCTTAGCAGCATTTATCCAAAAACTTGTTATTGAAGATTGGTGCAAGGACGCCGACGACGTCCTCATCTTGGATAGATCGTGTATCTCTGGATACCCCTCACCTGATGCAAATGTTAGTTGGTTGGCCGCTTTTTATATAGAATTGCTCTTTACATTAGCCTTGGCACTAGTCGTCCTCAACACTGCTACATCCAAAGGAACTGGAAGTAACTCTTTCTATGGTCTTGCTATTGGTCTTACTGTAACTTTTGGTGCAATTGCTGGAGGTTCAATTTCTGGTGGAGCTTACAACCCTGCGGTGGGATTGGCATTGCCATTGATTCACGGGGTAACAGAAGACGCAGGATTATATTTTTTGGGCCCGCTTGTGGGTGGTGCTTTAGCTGCGCTTATTTTCCAAATGACAACGTCTGAAGCAGATTTTACCGAAGAAGCCGAAACTAGAATTAACGGTGTCGTATTGGATCCTTTGTTTGCCAGGTTACTGCAAGAAATGGACGCACAACGAGCTCAGCTGGGACGCTTAGATGCGAAAATGTTGCCCATCGACAAAACAATTAAATTGTAGAAATACTAATAAAAAAAAAAGTACCTTCTATCAGTTCTACACTACCCAAGACTATCTCTCTGTATACCAATCAATATCAACAGTGCTTTTATACCAATAGTCCGCACTTCCTCCACGTTCTTGACTAAGTAACTCTCCCTGTTTCATAATGTACTGACCTGTGGCATCTCTGGTACCTGTTTTCCAACCCTGATCTTCCACAAACCCAATGCGAACACGGCCATTGTGATCTGTTTGTATTCTCGGAACTCCCGGAGATTCATCTGCGTCTAAATGTATTAATCGATCATTATTTAGAGTGACCAACCAATCTGACAATAGTATGAGTACTTGCATTTCTGCAGAAAAAAGTGATCTATCCAAATGAGATCTAATATAATGATCTAAGTAATTTAATGTTGGATAGATATAACGCTGTCCATTGTTATTATGTACATATTCTCGACAATAACACCACCAATGTACATACATTTCTGTTGATACTGTTCTTTTTTTTTGATTTAAAGTTTCATCCAAGTGCCAACTCCAAGTATTAGTTGGCTTCGAAGATTTGATATATTGAATAGCCTGTTCACAATTATTAGGCAAATTTTCATCTATCCCCCATGTGCCTATTTCTGTCGTTTGTAACCAAATAGCGACAGAGTCATTTAAATCATTATTGCCCCTTGAAGCACTATATCTTGCTTCTAACCACCGTTGTACATTAGAGTCTTGCTCCCAGTTTTGACGTGTTGGCACCACCAACAAGCTATTTCGCCAGTAATCAGAATAAGTATCACTGGACACTACAAAAGAAGTGCATGGTAGTTCGTTTTCAACTGGGGATTCCGAGAACATGTTTATGTAATAATTATAGCCTATTTAAATAATCAATATTTGTAATAGAGATGTTAGAAATATTCGTGCTATCAAGCATGTTAAGTGGTTTCTTTTGGTTTAATGCTGATGTCACCCTGTGGTTTGTCTCTGTTCTGGTTGCCACTATAGCCCTAACCAAATATGATAATGACACTTATATGACTTCTGCTGATGTCCAAGAAGGTCTACAAAAGATGAAAACCACACCCTGTTGTAATCTAAGCTGTTTCCAAAACCCCAAACTAATTAAAATATATACATTGAATCTAAGATTAATAACTGGCATCTTTTCGATGGTCTCTCTCTGTGTTACCTTTTTCTTGAAAGAGGATTTTGCAAATCAGGTTCAACTAATCTCCGCCTATTGGGTTGTAGTCTGTCTTTGTTGGTTTGTAGCATTAATACCACGTTTAATTAGCCTGTTACAGTGTGCAGCCGCACAATCGACACCCGCTATCCTTCGTTATCGCAACATAATGTCAGTTTATCTAGTCCATGACCTTTTTTTAGGGGTCTTCTGGCTCTATTTATCGGTGATGTTATATGATTTAGTGGATGAAGACGATAAAGAATGGCGTAAAATTTTTATAACTATGTTTTGGTGGCATTTTATTATTTTAGCGGGGTTAACTCTTTACGCAGAAACAGAAAAAATGGAAACCAAAACATGTTGTGGGCCTAAATCCATGAACAGATGGCGACAATTTTTTCTTCTTTGCTCTATTTGTATTAGTTATATTATTATTATAGAGAGAATGAGAGCAGATCAGTTATCAAAAATGGGGATATCTCTGCCATCGCTCTGTTTGTTTGAACTCTCACTAATAGTGGCCTATTTTTGTAAGAAAAACAACTTTTCACAACACAACAAAATAGAAAAGTCTGCTTCGCTGCCCCGGACGGGGTTATTATTTTTTTAAGAAGTTTATTAGATGTTAAAAAAAACACACTATATAATCATCCCTCAATACATAACAAAAATGTCACGATTGGCGTTTCGAGCACCTTCTCCTATTCAAGAGATTACATCAGTAATAGTACCGACAACTCACCACCATATTGTAATTGAAGCAACTATGCAACCGGTAGGGTCTAACAAATATCAGAAGAACAGAGTAGAGGAACAGGGAACAGTTCTACAACAGTTAAGAAAAAACGGCAAAGATATTTTTGACTATAATGAAACAAGACAAGTCACCAGTGCAAGTACAACACTTTACCAAACAACCGAAACGTATGGTACCTCAATGAGTATTGAGAATATCATCGAAACTTTGAGATCAGCCGGTCTTACCTTGAGAGTTAATTTTAATAGACCAGGCAAACATTCAAATACAACATGTATGGCATTATCTTCAGAGACATTGACTCGCTTAATTGCAACCAACCCCGATTCAAACGGTAACAAGATTGCCGAATTACGTGTTGCCGCAGAACAGTCTGCAGCAGTGCCAAGTCACGGTTCTTTTTATATCGCTATTACACAAAAAGGAACACAACATTATTTGAGTCATGTCGATTATAAGATTTTGACAGCGTACGATCAGATATATCATAATTAAAATATCATAATTAAAATATCATAATTAAAATATAACTCAAAAAAAATACTATATATAAAACCAAAGATTATTCTAAAAATGTTTTCAACACAGGTATTACCTACCAACAAACCATCCATAATGACAATGTCTGAAAAGGAGTTAATTGGAAAACTTATGAAGATCTATCATAATTTAGAACCAGAACTTAAACAGTCTCACCCACAGTTACTCGCCAAACATATAGCCGGTGTTTTTCAAAGAGCAGAACCAAAGTTTGACTTTCAAAGAGCTGAACCCGGCGGTGTGGGTGGAAATAGACTATTGCTGTTTATCATGCTTATACTTGCAGTGATTGCACGGACAGGTGCACGACGAATATATACAAAGACAGGAGAGGAAGTACTCCCATTAATTATAAGAACAATATCGCAACAGACTTCCGATACGCCATCGTTTTCCGATACGCCATTGATTTCCGATACGCCATTGATTTCCGATACGCCATCGATTGCCGATACGCCATTGATTTCCGATACGCCATTGATTTCCGATACGCCATCGATTGCCGATACGCCATCGATTGCCGATACGCCATCGGAAGATCCTAAGATAGAATTGATTAACCGCGCTATACAACAACTTATTGAAGATTCAGATGACCGGTGGTTGTTGAAAGATTATCGTGGTGCAGTATCATCAGAAACAATAGCTATTTATCATTCAAAACAACTAAAAGACTTTAGAAAAAATTTTAAATCGGTATTTCAAGACACTCCAGATCTAGTTAAGGTATTATCTCTTACTCAAGTGGCTCTGGACTCTTTAAGAAGTAATATGCCCTTTTTAGACAAACTTTACAATGGTGAACCAGTAGAACTCATTATAAATGATACGATAAGGAACCTAACGCGAAAAGTTGATGTAAGTGAGGAAGTACAAAGAATGACATTTTTAAGGGTAAATTATACTGCAACGACACGACCTATATTTCTCGAACAGCCCATGATTCTTAGTTCCGAAGATGGAAAAGATACTTTTAAAAGAACATTTAACAGATTAATAAAATATGAAATGAGGCAAACCACCGGAGGCTTCACTTTCTCCGGAGGCTTCAGTTTGAGTACAAGTACAAAAAATTTGAGAACATTGTGTGCGTGTTATTTGGCTGTCAATTCCGTAGAACTTGGCAAGAAGGTGAATAAAGATGGGCCAAAAACCCAACAAGATAAGGAATCTAGTTTTGCAGAACCAAAAATAACCGAAAAATCCAAAACTATGTTGACAAATTTTCTGCATCTTGAATTTCCAGTGTTACCCCCGCCGCTAGTGGACTTATTAAAGGATATACAACGGGGTTATGTGGCTGATATTCTAATAGAAGCGGAGCAACTGAGAAGTTATATTGATGGTGCATCTGATGTTCTTTTGCAAGCTTTTGAATACAAAGAAGCAGAAAGGAAAGCTGCGATATCTCTTGCGGGAAAAAAAGTAGTGAATACAGACCCGCCGGGATTGTTGGATGGTTTTTGGGAACAAATGACAGCTTTTGCCCAGGTAGTTAGTTTTACTGCCATCGGTACTGCCCTCGGTATTGGCGTTTGCTCCGCTTATATGGGATATATGCTGATCAAGATTGCTATGGGGGGTAATATTCGACGTATACGTCAACGTATACGTCGCAGATAATCTCCAAATTCTTTGAGCGATAGCGCGCCCGAAGGGTGAGGTTAAAAAATAAAGAAATAAGTATATTATTTACCAGTTACTGTGGGGGCGATAAAGACTTTGTCCTGTTTAGCATGTACTGCAAAGACACCATTACTCATAAAAACGACAGAAATATCTTCATTTTGCGATAAGAAATCCAAGATTTTCATAGAATCTGCTTCGCAGGTAAAACTGGCTCCTTTCTTGGGGATATTTTTACAAGAAAATAAGGTTACCAATTTAAGAGTAGTATTGCATTCCATTTGAACTGTTTTCTGACCAGCAAAACAGCTAATTGTAACAGTTTCTTTAAACAACTTCCAACTATGGAGAAACCCGCTACCCACCAAATCAAGCTTAATATCTTCTTCTGTACCTAAAACGTCAACGACCGGTGTCGTCATTATTGGTAATCTATATTTTAACGCTTGTGTTTCATTTTCACAGGAAATAATAATATCTTTTTTCTCTAATTTAAGTGTTATTGTAGAAAACATATTGATACATTGTTTAACAAACTGACGAATAGTATTTGAAATAAAGATACACATATTTTGGGAAGTGTTGACAGTGACCGATTTGACACAAATGCTATTTTGAGTAAAAGGAAATGTCATAACACTAACTACATTATTCTCCACAATTAATGTAGCGGGAGTATGATGTTCATCTACCATACCAATCAACGCCTCTGAAAACCAACCAATATCGAGTGTAACAGCCATTTTATTTTGGACTATTATCTATGTTAGTGGTAATAAATATATATTTAACATATATGCACAGACAACATCTACGCATGTAAAAGTCGGCGCTCCGCGTCAATATGTTATGCATATTTCTATATTTTTTTCGATAACTGGTATATAGTACATCACTAAGTGTTCAAAGATGTCGAAAAGATCGAGAGATGATTTTTCTTCAACTCAGGTCTTGAAAAGACTATGTCCTGACCGTCCATATTTACCGATTGGTCGTCCATACAATTTAAAAAGACTGAGAGAAGATGAAGGAAATACACAACAAAAGAAACAACGCTATCTAGAAACATTGAAAAGGGTGGGTAGTTCAACAATTGAAGAAAATCTCCGCAAACGGATGCGATATAGCAAACCATCCGCTGAGGAAGCAATTGCATTTTTGTTACCCCATATTCAGGAATTGCGAAGTCTTTACACCCAAGAAGTCGATCTTAACTCTGCTAAATCCTCCCATATTTTGGAAGTACACCAGTTATTACAACAAGAAATGGAAGCAAAAAAACAATTAGTCTCTAACAATAAAACAATTTTAACTGCCTACAACAAAGTTGTTAACAAAAATAATCAATTACAAAGAGAAATAGCTTTAATAAAATATAGATTAAATTTAATGTAAAAAAGTTATTTTTTTTTATTCTACCAATATTTTAGTATTCAATATTCACTTTTTTCGTATGGTCTTTTTGATGTTGAAAATATTTCCGAATAGTTAAGGAATATGTCTAACCCTGAAAATCCAGCATTAATAAGTAGGAAATACGTATATCTTTTCTGTCTATTTCTCAAATATGGGTGAGCTTGCTATTATTAAACAAAATGTACCATTACTGTCCTTTTATTTTATTCTTGGAATTTCGTTTAGTTTCCCTGCTATCAGTCTACGTTACTTCTTAATGGATTTTACTACTCCAGCACAAATGAGTGCCATGATGGGTATAATGTCAGTCCCTTGGATATTTAAACCGGTCTATGGTTTCATTTCTGACACCTATCCTATCAATGGCTACCGTCGTAAACCATTCATGATGATGGGTGCTTTATTTTCAGCTATAATGTGGATTATTCTACCCTTTTGTCAAAAAGATGAACTAATCGTTTCACTGGTGATGACATCGGCTTCGCTGGGTCTGTGTATTGCCGATGTCATGGCTGATTCGTTATTAGTAGAGGCTGCGAGAAAAGAGAACGAGAAAAATAAAGGCATTGTACAAAGTTACAGCTGGATGTTTCGTTTTTGTGGTGCTTTATTCGCGTCCATCTTTGGTGCCGTAGCCTATGATAAACTTGGTTCTGCCGGTGTTTTTCATCTCAATTCGCTGATTCCTTGCTGTATCGCGTTACTGGCGATTTTCATCCCCGAAGAGATAGTACCTCCCACAAATTTGAAACAAACAACAGGTAAACTTCTAACTGCTATTCAACAGCCTCAGATCTACCGTCCAGCGCTCTTTCTCTTTCTTATCTGTACTACACCCAGTTATAGTAGTGTCATGACCTTTTTTTACCAAAAAGAATTGGAATTTACCCCCGATGAATTTGGCGTACTCGATGTTATGGGACATATTGTCGCTATTTTAGGTACTTGGATTTACAAAAGATTTCTACGACAAGTTAAATTACGGACAATATTTTGTTATTCATTGATAGGCTCATTCATATTAGAAAATACTCTTTTAATTCTAGTGTTCCACGTCAACCGAGAAATGGGCATTCCCGATTATCTCTTTGCGTTAGTAGAACGAATCGCAATTACATTAGCAGGACAATTTATTACAATGCCTATTGTAGTACTTGGTGCGCGATTATGTCCAATCGGTGTGGAAGGCACCTTATATGCATTATTAATGAGTCTAACTAATTTAGGAGGAATCGTTGGAACTGAGTTAGGCTCAATGTTGACCTCGATGTTTGGTATAACCGCTACTAATTTTACCTCCCTATGGAAATTAATGCTGATCTGTCATTTCAGCGATCTTTTACCACTTATATGTTTGAGACTTTTGCCACGTAATTTGGATCGCGAATAATCCGTGTGTTTGACTCGTCTCTGTGGCCCATCTTAACGTCTCTGTGGCCCATCTTAATTTTGAGCTGTAAATAGAGGTATTGACCCAGCTGGATTAGGGCAAAAATAAGTATTATAGATAAATAAAACAAATTCTTCATACTTTTATAAAAAAGTTTCCAAAAATATGAGAACCATTTCCAAACACGTGACCATAACTTTAGAAACCACAAAAAACAAAATAAAGCTATTAGTTGTGGTATGGCGTATACATAATCAACCATTTTTTTTTAATAACTATTACTTTTATATCGATTTTAAGTATTGTTATTTTTAGCATTTTGCTAAGTTTTTCTACGTTTACGGGGTCTCTGTGGTTCTTCCTGCTTCTGTGCGTAATAGAGTGCTATCAACATTGCGTCTGCTGCGTCATCTTTCTTGGATGATGGGTATGAGTTAAATAGCTCAATATTTGCATTGCTTATCGGTAGTTTCGGAATGATATCAATCGAAGCTTTCTTATTTTTTTTATAATTGCCGGTAGATATTTTGAAATGGCACCTGACCGATCGTGGTGAGATTAAATGACTCTTCCCCCATAAAAGACATTGAAACGCAGTGGCAATGACTTTGAACTTGGCTACCATCTGTGTCTCTATACATATTTGATCAAAATTCCCAAAAATGTCAGATCTTTCACTTATAAATTTTTGGACAAGTTCTGCATATTTTGTTTTCTGTTTTTTCTCAACCCCTTCTGTTAGATCATATTTGCCAAATTTTAGAAAAGCATTTGTTGACGTATCATACACGGCCCAACCTAGATTTCTGATTCCCGGATCAATACCCAGAATAATCATTCTATTGCAGAACCTACAACACCTTTATACTTATAGAAAAGTAACTCCTAATATGTTTGACATATCAAAAAAGGGGGGGGGAAGTTATATAAATGGATTTATTAACTAACATATAGTATAAAACCTTTCGATTTATCGAAAATGGAATTCCTACCTCTCGATATCGTTGATCACGTCTCCACCTTTTTACAACTATCGGATACTATTGTTTTACTACGTACAACTAAAAAATGGCAACTCCCAATATATAGACACAGGCAAAAAAGAAGAGTATTTTGTTTATCTCGACTTTCTTCTCGTCGAATTCCCAATGGAAACTGTGTTAATAGTCTCTGTAACCGACGTAAACTTACCTGTATTATTTTAGAGCCGTTAAAATCACAAAATCTGGCTAATTATTGCGCTCCTTGTTTTAAAAAATTTTACCCTAATATAGATTTATATAACTTTGTGGCTGGCTCCTAAACAAATTGTATAGTATATAGAATATTCACAACATATATTATTTTTATACAGTAGCACTACTCTACCCCCCCATAATTTTTTCTACCCCCTACCCCGGTCAATTTGATATAATGATTGGTAGAATGTTGGTCTCTAGTAAACCGGGAGTCGTTTTTATCGAATCTATTGGAGCAGCACTCTTTGATTTGGTGAGTAAAATTCTCACAGTGATCGTAGTTCTATTTTTAGTGATCGTAGTTCATAGTCTTATATCTAATTTAGTTAATAAATGTTGTTCCGATCAAACATCTAAAACCCTCGAGATTAAAATATATAATAAAGTTGAATTAGTAGAAACATGTGCAATTTGTTTAGAAAAGGAAGGAAATGGTCGAATTAAATTAGAATGTTCGCACGTTTTTCATCAAGCTTGTTTTACGAAGTGGGCACCAAAAAAGACTTGTCCTATTTGTCGTCAGAAAATTTTTTAAAAAATCACGAAGCGTCTTAAAACTTTGATGTTCTATTTTGGAACCAAATCGAAGAGGCTCCATTTCCTCATATGTAGAGAATATATTTACGGAAACATCGAATTTCTTGTTTGGTGTTTCCGTAAATATATTCTCTACATATGAGGAAATCTGTTTGTTTGGATTAATTAAATAAAACTGAGATCTCCTCTTTTTCTTTATTCGATGACTGCAGTAAATGGTGGTTTGTAATTGTTGTCAATTGAAAGCAGTGCTGCGCCTTCGGTTGGGTTAAATGTCCATGCCCAATATGTGGCATCCAAAACCACGTGATGAATTACGACAATTATTGCACCGATTTTCAATAATGTTAGCGCGGTGGAATCGATAGTATTTGCATATGTATTAAAGACAAACACGGCAAAACCAACAGACGACAATGCAGTCAACCACAGACATATTATCACCATAAATTTATAGCTTCCACTATTTCGAATCGAATACAATGTCAAAGGAGCCCAGGCCGTTGCCGAAACCAAGAAAACTACATAGCTAGCCAGCAAATAGTGCCTATTTGTATCAAAATTTTCATCAAACACAAACCAGTCTTCGGATTGAAAAATGAACATGTAAGTCATATAGAGAAAAGAAACCACTGTCAAAACCATAGAACCAAACCACGTGATGAAAATAGTCCTATGATTTGTTGGACTAAGGCCAGCCCAAAATAATTCCAATTCTTCCGATGAAATATTAGAAAAAAAAGCTAACCAAATGTAACTTCCCACCACGAAATTGCCGAGAATTAGTTGCACAATTAACAATGCAGTATACATTTTAAAAATTGTTAATTATACATAAATAGTGTTCTTTTCTAATATTTTATTGTACACATTTACGAATTACAAGTTGCTGAGTTCCAAGAAGCCCCGGCTGAAATACATTTGTCTTCCAAGCCCCCCGAACTCCCACAATCCCTGTTACTGCCGATAGTACAGACGGCAACGGCAGGCGTTGCCGTGTAACCATTTGCACATGTAAATGCGAATTCGTTTTCGGTAGAAGCTGATCCACCGAAGAAAACACTTGGGGTATATTTACTGTCGGCATCTGTCACGTCATTTGCGGTAGCAAAAACTCCACACCCAACATGAGCAAATTTCCAACCACCACTACTGTACACTAAATATCCAGCCGTACCACCATATCCGTTAGCAAACCACCCACTATTGGTATTTTCGACGGTTATACTGACAATATTGTCACTTTCCGCAGTCGAAGTCGATATTTGCAATTGGTACCTGGCCCAGCCATCACCGTACGAATCTTTGGCTATTACAGCGTATTTTTCACTACGAACGAGTTCAAAATTATACCAATTCTCTGTACTACTTTCCCCATTCACACGTCTATAAGCAGTTGTGCCACTATTTACACCAAGTTTATACCAATTTAGCGGCCTGTCCAAATCTGTGCATGGTCTGGCAGTCGTACAATCATTCCCAGTACTACTACAACAGTTGTTTACTGGCCACTGATTTCCTTCACAACTTGTACCTGCACCCCCGTTACCGTTATCGTCAATACAGTTGCTGGTGGCACCTACACGTTTTATCTGTACAATTACTTCGTAAAAATAGGTGGCTGAAGTGTCGTCAAATAATTTGGCATAAAATTGGTCGGCAGGGGGAGGATTCGCACTACAAGAATTTGTAGAAGAAGTGCAATATCTTCCTGAACTACTTGTACAAGTGGTAGATCCACAGTCGCAATCAGCACTGTTTAAAGTACCGTCCTCATCGTGCACACAAATTGGATTCGCGCTACAAGAATTGTCCGAAGAAGTGCAATATCTTCCTGAACTACTTATACAAGTGGCAGAACCGCAGTGGCAATCAGCACTGTTTAGTGTACTACCAGCAGTGTTCGCACAAATTGGATTCGCGCTACAAGAATTGTCCGAAGAAGTACAATATCTTCCTGAACTACTTATACAAGTGGCAGAACCACAGGCGCAATCAGCACTGTTTAGTGTACTACCAGCAGTGTTCGCACAAATTGGATTCGCGCTACAAGAATTTGCAGAAGAAGTACAATATCTTCCTGAACTACTTGTACAAGTGGCAGAACCACAGGCGCAATCAGCACTGTTTGACGTACTACCAGCAGTGTTCGTACAAATCGGGAAGCTGCAAGTACTTGAAGCGATAACACACTTCAATCCCGACCCGGTATCACAGGTTGCAGTTCCACAATAACAGGTAGCTGAATTGACACCGTTTGCGCACATGGTGGGCACAGCTCCTGGGAAACTGGCGTCGACCCTCCCCATTAATAGATTGTAGTCTACATCTAACATATTACACAAGATCTGCAACCCTCGCTTAGCATCGCTGTCAAAAGCCTGGTGAATGCCTGACACCTTTTCGTTACCATTCACTATAAACTGATTTATGATGTCTGCACCGTTTAATTGACGTCTATTGTTGAACAAATGTATAGGGCCTTGTAAATCTGCCAATTCCTTCATTGTGTGTATATTATTTGTGTGTATTGATTGGCGAAGTTGAGTCCCGCAACGTACAAGTGGAAGATGGGCTATCACTAAAAACAACCAGTGCATTTGTTAATAGTGATATGTTTTCTTTCTTTTATAGGCTAAATATCTACTCCAAAATTTAATAAAACGGAAACAATGTCACCAATAAACAACATTCACATCTGAAATTTAAAAAAAAAATGTATTTTCTATTTTTCTTCTGTACTAATAACTAAATCATTGCTTCAATCATTCTTTTTTCTACGTTGATCGACTTTGTTACTCGGTTACGGTGTTCTCGTTGATGTCCTCGAGCTTTGTTAAGTCCTCGGTTGGTGTTAAGTTCTCGGTTATGGTGTTCTCGGGTTGGTCTGTTTTTTCTTCTTTTATTTCTACTTCGTCTGTATTAATAACTTGAAGTTCAACGGCAACAATTGGTGGTTCGTTCATATTTTTATCAGATTCTCTGGTTAAAAATTCACATTCACACTCGGCCATGACTGCCAATGTAAGTTTATCAATCAAAATTTTATTCTTATTCTCCATAGTAAAGACTGACCAATCTTCTTCCTTTGCTTTAGCTGGACTATCTACAAAAAAACTAACACATCGATATTGTTTCCCTTCAATTTCAATTTTGGAGTATAGTACTTTATTCTTAATAGTTCTATTAGACTTGCGCATAGTTCTATTCATTAGTTTCTTATTGGTGATCATTTTACTTCACTCGAATACAATGGTTATACCTTAAACCCATAAGTAATTGGATTTAAAATATCAATCCGCTCAGGTTCAGTTTTCGCTTTCGCCTACCTAATTCCGGCATTTCAAATAGTTGTTTGGACATTGGTACTGGTGTAGCGATGGCTATTGCGGGTTCTTCTACTTTGTGATATTTGGGAAGATCTGAACTATGCCCTGCTCGTCTACACAGTAAGGCGGAGGACATCGCGAAAATAAGATGTGTAATTAACATGGCAACGGATGACCACATCCACTGTCGATTAATTAAATGTCGATGTTTATTACAAACCGCATTACAACCCCAATAATAGCAATATGCCAGGGCAGGTTGACTTTCGAATTTATTGATAATGTTCGAGGCATTTGTTTGAATAAAATCGAGCTGCTGCATATTATGCACTTTTGTTACACTTGTGAGAGGCCCTGCACTATCATCTAAACTCATCACTGTCGCCGGATCATCTCTCCATCCATACGATTTAGGAGATGACCAATCCATAAAGGTCTCTACATTATATTCACATTTCACTTCTTCTGATTGGGACGGAGCAGTTAATTGACAAGTATTACCCATGGATCGGGATCGCATTTCATCCCAGAAAAAGAATTGACAATCACCTCCTAATGGTGAAGTATAGATGATAGGTCTGTCATGAACGGCTTCAAAGCGTGTTGTAGGACATCCAGTTGCAACTCCCGTATCGGAACAAGTCCTTTCGACATCGGTACCGATCATCCCTAATGAGGAAAGACGCGTTGTCATAAAAACTGATTCTCCAATTGAAGCAACTATAAAATAAATGAGAACAATACTGATAACATTTCTGTCGATTTTATGTGGCACTGCAACAGCGAGCATTCCGATGATGACAGTTAAGCCCGCAACAACTGTTTCGATAATAGCAATGGTGTATGGGATGTCCTGCTCGTCCATTCCGGATTCACCAGCTAGATACAGCTCGTTATAGGGTGTTAAGTAAAAGGTGGTAATATAAGAGAATGTTAAACCAATTCCCACAAAAATGCAGGAAGCAGATAAGATTGAAATTAAACTCCAGTCCATTAAATTATTATAATCTGTATTTGTATTTATACTATCAAAATATAGATTATAACTGTTGTATTTTTTGTTGTAACTCTTCTATTAGCACTGGTAAAAACTCTCTTCTTTTTATAAAATCTGATTCATGAAGTTGCTCCCGCGTCATCGGATTACTAGAATGTGAATTAACCCATGTTAATAAACAAACTCTATCAAAGATATGTTTAGACGGTGTTTGTACTAAATCTGTGGTAAATTCTAATGAAATGGGACATCGAAGCAGATGTCCCATTTCAATCCAAATTGAATTTCCTTTAAATTTTTCTTCCAGTTTTTTCATAATAATTATTAAAGCCCCACTGATATTTGCTTCTAGAGCTTCTGGTATTAAGTCTGGTGTAATATCAGTACAGAGTTGAATAGCTCTGCTGACAAAGCGATGCTGAGGCCGGTGTCGTAACATGAAACGACAGAGATTCCTAGATACTATTATTTTGGAATTACCAAGTAAAGTCTGAATATGTTGAAGACGATTATACCGACAGGCAAAACTTAATGGACATTGTCCATTGGTCATTACCCCATTTGGGTCTAGACCCTGATTTAAACAGGTATAAAGATAAAACGCATTAACAGTCATCAGAATATTAATAGTATTAAGTGGTATTTGCTTTATTTTGCGTACAACTTCTTGGAATAAGCGTTGATGCTGCCTTTTGATGACTGGTACTAAACAATAGGACTCCATTTCCTTTATATTGAGAACACATTGTAAAGCAATTCGAACATGCAATGTCGTTAATATTGTAACCCATTGTTCTTGGGATGGGATTAATCCGGTCGTGATGTATTCTACTACTTTTTCAGCCTCTTTCTTCATCATTGTTGGATAAATAACAATGGGTAGTTTTGTCTCCATTCAACAAATTATAAAAGGTTATATACTATCGTATATCTTTTTTTCTTCTACGAACTTACATCAACGAGGGCTTTCACGGCCAACACACTCTATCCAAATATTATACCTGTACGATTTTGAGTAGATATAGTGGTATTTTCTTTTATTTCGATAGACATTTACCCCGGCAAAAAAATGTGGGTAATTCTGCCCATTTCTATTAACTTGTGCTATTACTTTGTTCCACTGAATACATCGAAAAGTTGGATCAAATTCGAAGATAAGACGTTGGAGTTCAATTGGTAAACGAAACATTGGCATTTACTACATATTATATTTATACTATAGTCTATAACATACGTGCCTTTGATTAAACGATGGACTAAAAAAAATAGTCAAACTTTTGAATAATGATTATAGTTAGATTCAGGGCAACATTATGATGTGCTGGCGCAACCGCACTCATGAGAATAAGTTATATACATATGAATTAAATGGCTGAATGGCAACTATGGCCCAGACCTTCATATGCGTAACATCTCACAAATGTGTATCTTTGGATACAGATAATGCTTCCCGCGCGATGTCTCCCAAAGAAGACACCTGCTATTATGAAATACTATGATAGAAATTCAACAAGCGAAATACTCGAAGCTGTATTCGAACGCAATGGTTTGTTGGTGATATGTTGCTCCAGAACTGTGTAGTAACATATTCACCTATACTACTACACCAACTGGACAAAGAGCTACACCTACTGGACAAAGAGATTGTAGATCCATACAACTACATTGGGTGTTACAACTCATTTACAAAAAGATATACTTATTTACGCGCTTCGCGACGACAATTTCTCAAGATGATTGCTCTAAAGATTTAGGATTAACATACGTGCCTTTCATTCCTTTTTTTTTTCTCTTGTACGAACACTATGAAAGTATTCCGCCTTTGGCTAAGAAGTCCATTTTTTTTATTAACGATCTGATATATAAGTGTCTGTGATCAATTATAAATGGAACTATTATTAATTAATAAAGAATATTTTGTTGCAAAATGTGTTTTATTTGAAACAATGTCGTTATCTAAAGTAGATTTTGAACAAGAGTTAGAGCAATATGACCTTAATTGTAAAAAGATGCGTTTTGATGGTGATAATATCCATATTACGTCGGTTAAACATTTTCTACAGTATTATATTGACAAATCTCCTACATTACAGCCAGAATTGGTTCAGTTATTACATGGATTGGTACAGTATACTAAAAAGAAGAATAAACGTAAATTAAGCAGATCATTGAGAATCGAGATTGCATATCGGCAAGAATATAAATGCAACATGTGTAAAATATTTCCAATACCGCCTACATTCGAAATTGACCATATCCATGAATTACAAGATGGTGGTTGTGATATTGCTTCAAATCTCCAAGCACTCTGTCCTGACTGTCACCGAAACAAAACGTATCAAAAGAGATTGGAACGAAATCCTCTGTTTCAAAAACCTGTTCCTTATGAAAAATATTTTCAAAACCCCAATTCTTCCAATGTTTTTTCTAAATACTTTTCACAGCCTAGCTTATTATAAGTTTTGTTGAATAGTGGTATATAAATAACGTTGACTCTGTTTAAAATGCCTCTTACTTTAAAGGAATCTTGTAAAATGTTCGAAAAATTCCACCGTCAAAAGCAAAAAACAACTACATTTGAAGAGTTTAATGCTTTACATGGTACCTGTTTACCCAAAAACGACAATGTCTACACTAAATTTATGTGTAATTTACAGAAAGCCAAGAAATCGGAAGGGATTCCTGTTACTCGACGATTAATGAGTCTCTTTGACCATTTATCGTCGGGGCCACAGGTTATTGCAACGCCATTGCCTCAAGCGCAGATTCCGATGGCGCCATCTACAATTCTATCTGGTCTCTCGCTTAAAAATAAAATCCGCACTCCAGAACAAGAAGGTACTATTTTATTATACCGTGATCTTTTATCCAAAAAGTCGGGTAGATTTGTGGACAAAAAGGGATTAATGGTACATTTTGTTGAACCAAAAGGTATCCCAATGTTAAGTAATACATGTAAATTATCTAAAATGAATGCTAAAACTCTCTTCAACGGTAAAGGAAAATTAACAATGAGAAACAATATCGAACTTCAAATGGAGTCACTACAAATAAATAAAGAGGACTATGAAGCTTTTATTGTTGCTCGACGTTCTAAGAAAGCTGGCCCTTACTTTCTCCGTGTCAATTATTTAAACATGGATTAAGCGTCTTCTTGATCTTCCTGTTCAATCTCCCCCTGTTGTTGTTCAATCTCTCCCTGTTGTTGTTCAATTTGATCTAATATAACATCGATTAATGCCACCATTGTTAAATCTAATCGGTATGTAGTCTGTAAGTTTTTAAGACCTCCCACCGAGTTTCTAATATATTCGGACATTCTTTTTTGACTGATCGGGTCGCAAGTTTGTATGCACTGTATTGCTTGATGATATGTTTCTTGTATTCGGCTGATATCGCTTTGACGATCCTGTTGTTGCCACCACCGTTGTAGCCAAACAGGAACGAATTGTGAACGTTTTTGATGAACTCTGAAAAGACGATGGGTTGTATCTAAACGATATCCGGGTTCTATACTACGTAATATACGTAGATTGATTAAGGTTGTCTCATATAAGGAGGACATCTCAAGTGTCATTTATATACAAAAAAGGACTATGATTTATATACTGATAAACACAGAAAAAAGATAAAAAAAAACTAAATTTTTAATTATTAGCTTTGTATTTCGCTACTTGGTACTAAATAGGATGTAAACACTGTAGTAAGTATAACATTGACAATATTAACAATATTTTCTGGTGGTAAACTTGACCCTAATAACACCTGCATTGTTTTGGAAACACTCTCGGAATGCGTAAGAGATTGTTGTATATAATCTGCAATACAATTTCTTTTCAAAAGTTGTAATAAGTTTTCTACAGAACAGATCTGATGTTGAAGTAATAATATTTCTGCTTTCTGTCCTATCCATCGTATTGATCTTAGACTGGTAGTATATGAACTGTAAATGGGGCCTACTAACTGCCAGCTCCCTCCTGTAATTTTATCTAAAATGGCATTGCATGCAATTACATCATTTTTGGCTCGATGTGCTGCTTCTATCGGACAATTAAACAAATGTTGATTTAGTCCTGCCAGAGAGAAATTATCATCTTCGCTTTTAAAATGGTCTCTACAAAAATGTAATGAATCAAAAAAGAACCAATGCAAAGGTAAGGTCTGTGAATATCGCGCTGCTTCCAATTCTAGAATCGGTTTATCTGCTTTAAATGTATTATGTGATATAAAGATAGGTAGACCATTTGTCTGTTCTTGTACCCATTTTATTAGTTTCTCTAAAACCAGATCAAATGTTTGTGCCTTTTCTTCTTCTAAAAACTCTCGTGTTAGTTGTGGTAAAAACGGGACTGGTGGCGGTGGAAAAACAGAGATATTCGGATCTGGATCAATTACTTCTACAAAGTACTGTCCCGTGTCTTTACAGAGCACTGCAATTTCCCAAATTTTACAATTTGGTAGATCTTGTACTTGACCAATAAATTCGAGATCGAATACAAAATAAGCACTATTTTGAATATTTGCAATATTGGTCATTTGTTTTTTACGACAGTTGATTATATAGTAATATATACAATTACTATATATGTGTCAAATATTCCAAGAAACTAATTCACAATGATAGGTCTTTTTAAGATGCTCGGTACCCTCTTTGTTAGGCGGTTACACTCCCGTTTCCATTTATAAATAATCTTATCTATTGGCTGAACTATAGCATTATTCGAGACCCTATAGACTGCCTGATACGCGCTTCGCGACGTTTCAAAAACAATATAGGAGTCTTTTTTCTCAGTAATAACTAACCCAATATTATTATGACAGGTAGGGCAATAAAAAGTAGAGGTTTCTTTCCATTTCTGCTGGAGACAATGAAGATGAAAGCTGTGATTACAGCGCGTTTTAGTAAGTAAACCAGAAGTTTCTGAACATAAACTACAGTGCATTTTGTTTTCTCTCTTGGCTAATTTATACAGATGTAACGACTACAAAAAATCCCAAAAAAAAATGTTCTACACATATTTTGTTTTTATCTATCATATATTTAAGTTTAATATCGATGAGACGTTTAGAGCAATTACTACAATCTAATTTAGTCTGTAATAACGATGTTCTTTATTTTTTTTTCAAGAAAAATCGTTTCTCTTGTGAAATAACGTCTGGGGGTCTTTTGTGGAAATGTAGTTGGCAAAAACCAGGGAGTAGTACAGTGACTCCGCTTTTTCGTAATACAGCCACACTTGATGGTAGACCATATATCAAAACTTTCGAAAGTTTAACTGATTGGACTGAAACCTGTATACAAGAATGTCTGGATGAATATCATACCCGATACAGTTCTTGGAAGCGTGTAAGACATGAGAGATTAGATCAACCTATGGAAATAATTTACAAACATCTACAAGAGAAGAAACTAGGAAAGGAACCGGTCTCCGAAATAAATTGTGCGTTATATGAACAGATTGCCGCCTTTACTGACTTGGTTGAACAGACACAATCACAAGTTAGACTCTGGGAACAATGGTTTGTCACAAACCACCCCGGTAAAACCATACCAATAGCATCGATTATTCCCAAAGAACCGGAGCCGATCACAGTAGAGTTAAGTGAAACCCAACCATTTGTACTGAATTCAGCCGAGGGACAGTATATGGTTTTACACCGTTTGAATGAAGTCGCTCCAACGGAATGTATGGAATGGTTGAAATCGAATGGGTCTGATCATTTTCAAACTATACTAAAAGAGGTTAAAGAACGAGTAACATTCGATCCTGTCGTAGAAGCCCCACCCAATTGGAGCCCTGTAGACGTAAATTCAGCCAAACTATTTGTACATCAGTTTTTTTCCTAATAAAAATCACATTTATTTTTTTTTTATATCTTGAATGGGATGGTTTTTACGGCGCATTGCTGTTCTATAATCACTTGAACTCACATTGTTATCATCGTAGTCAATAAATTTCTGAATAATACCATAAAACAATAGACTCCAGGTGCTGGCGATTTCCTCTCTACATTTTGCGCCTGTTATTACTACTTTTCCTGATCGAAATATTAAAAAAACTAGTTTGGGAGAGGATGTTCTAAACACTAGTCCGGGAAATAAATCGGGCTCATATGAAACATATGGGCCATACGCCTTACTCAATTCTACCAATTTCAATGCATGAGGTATTTCGGAGGAAGCCACAATATTTTGTATTTTGAAATTTCGGAAACTAACAGGAATACCATGCTTTTGTAAAATACGGACATATTTTCTTCCAGCAAATCGAGATTCTAATTCCGTCCTGGCCCCAGTACAGACCATATTACCCGATGCAAAGGCTAACGCCGTAGTTCGCGGTTCTCTAATTCGTAGACTAGCGGCAGCAAATTTTTGAGGATTGTATTCAACAAAAGGCTTATTTAAAGCAATAGCACGCAAATCTAAATGATCTACTCCCAAATTAAAGGTGGCCACTACATTTTGTAGGGTAAACTCTGGTAATGGTCTTTTGGTCGCAGGAACAAGTAATGCATCTACATCAATTCTTTTCTTTTTTTCTTTTCTTCTTGGCTTACCCCTTGAAGAGTCTGCTTTTCTTTTTTTAGTGCTCATTGTTGATTAATTACTAATGACTGCTTATATGGGATCGGCACTCCTCAATTTAAATCCCAAAAAAAATGGCAGTTCTGTTACAGATATTATTTAAACCAGTCAACTATGATCTTGAATGAATGAACATATCTTTATTGTCTCCACTATGACCATTGAATTAACTGCCTCTGTCTTCCAAGAAATCGGTATCGAGTTGAATATATCCAACTCTATCCAAAAGTTTCAATATAATAATAAGCAGTTTTGGATTGCTTGTATGCACCCGATATTACTCACCTTATCCGAATCTCTACTTCCCTATGTTGATAAATGTGTGCTTATTTACCATAAGCATGATGTATTAAGCTGTTTGAGAGTTGAAAACACTATGCGTTTTCTGAATCAACAGCATGCACACATTGATATAATTTCTGTTTCTCAACCTTTGTTAGTTGTTCAGCACCAATCATTGGTAAGAAAACAATATAACCAAATCGGTTTCCTCCGATTATTCTTAACGGGGAATTTGGCAGATACTTTGAAGCAAATATAACAATTAAACATATTTTATATTGGAGGATTTATCGGAGTATAGAGCTTCAACTACTGGGGCACTCGCAATGGCAGTTCCATCACTCTCTGAAGTAGAAACTACGGATGGAAAGTAAAACATGAAGATATCCGGCAATAATAAGACTGCAACAGCCAATGCGTACCACATGAATAAACTACCAAAGCTCTGTTCGCATTCCACCGAAGAACAAGCTGGCCATGCTGTTCCTGCTGCTATATGATTATTTAAATCAAATTCAACATCGATCACACGTCCAAGTCCAGTGTCAATTTTATCACACATTGTTACCCAACTGCCTGCTGCTTGTACAGCCAAATAAATTCCCCCTGCTGCCCAAATTATAGTGACTAATGCGATATTACGAGAACTGGTATTATCCCTAGTCTTATTATAATTAATACATGTACACCACCAACCACAGGCTTTTTGTTGATTTTTACCTGTTCTACGTTTACTTGGTATACAACTAAACCTATCCCCATAAGTCATACTGGACACTAGATCTCCATTATTAAGTCCAATCCAGGTTGACATCAAAAACAAGGCAATATTTGCCGCAAACAGATAAAAAGTTATCATTCCTAAAATGGAAATAAGACCTGACCAACCGGGGCAGTCCTCGACATTCACTGTTTTGGCACATTTGTAGGCAGAAATCCATCCCGATGACCAGACTTGTGTTTGATTGCCTGTCCCTTGGCACAAATGCACTTCTTCTGGTATGACAAAATTGCTACATTCAGAGACATTGGTAGTATTAAGTCCCGCATTTCTGGGATATTCTAGTACATATCCATCCCTTAAATCATCAATAATAGTACCGTTTTTAAAGGGTTTATTAGCATCCCATCTTTCTAATGCGATCTCTGAGCCTGGAAATTGAGACTCATCCATCATGACTCCAAATTGCATAAGTGTTAATAAACTAAAAACTATAATTGCTACTGTTACAATTGAACGAAGAATGCCAGTCAAACTATCACAGCATTTTTTGCCTTTACCAGTAGTAATGTTAAAAAGACCACAACAGCCGAAAAAGGCGACTGGACAGTTATCACATGTATTAACCGTGTCTCTACCGGATGTATCACCGGATGTCTGACAACAAGGGCCACATCCACAAAAATTAGTGGGGACTGCTGTATCGTCGATCATTGCTGTATCGTCAATCATTTTCTTCTGTGAATTACTGGTTGCCATTTTTTTTTATATATAACTTCTCTTTATATACTATCAAAATGTAGTCAATACATCAACCTAACCCCGTCTTAATACCGCTTGTAAGGTGGTATTGACCTGATTATGCACACTGTGTTTATGAGTGGATGAATTCAACATTGTCTGTTCTAAATACCATCCCTGGTTAATAAGACTATCAATCACTTGGTATACTGTATTAACAACACTTCCACAACCACGAATTCTAATTTTTTTCGTTGTCTGACGAATAGACTTCAAAATATCTTCCGAGGTTTCAGTACGTCGAATTGTCAAATCAATCGAAGACTTCTTTGGATGGATAACAACAGATAGTGAAGATTCACCGCTCTGATTTGCTTCAATGCTGATAACAACATCATGTTTACGACGTCTCCAAGCATCGCAAGCAAATAGTAAGGTAGCCGGGGTCTTGGTCTTGACCGTTTCCGAAAAGATATGTCCATTGTCTAATGAAGAACTCATCTTTGCCATCCAATCATGTTTCTGCATAATAAAACATCTTTTTGTGTTAGTAAATACCTATTTTTTCTATACAACGAAGGATTTAAAAGTTAGAATTCAATTTTTTTTTTTTAATATTTTTATTAATGTCTCTGTTATATTTTTTGAGATCATTCTACTTGTTTTTGTTTCTTACTAAGTTCGTTAGCTTCGCTTGACGCGGAGCGCCTTCGTTTATTGCTCTTTGTTACCTTTTGCCAACTGTTAACCAAGCCTGATGGATAACTAATGATTGGTCTCACATAATCTTCATTCATTTCCGCGGTAATAATATTCTCAATTACTTGGCGAGGTGTCATCGTTTTTTTACCAAAACTATTACCGGCATTTGCTGCCACTTCAAGGTCAATGTCTCGAGAGATACCATAACCATCTCGAGTTCGACTAACAGCTGCCACTTCAGAGGTAGAAGTAATCCAACGAGAAATCGAAGAATTGGCCAGAACATTATCATACCATAATCCTTGACCCCCTGGTTCTCTCTCAATTACTTTGAAAACATGAAAACAATCTTTATTGTAAGGCACTGCTGTCAAAATTCTTTTTTTGTCGGACTTGGCATGGGTTTCGGAGGCTAAAATTTGAAAAACACTGTCACTTATATCTTCACAATGGCCTAATATATGACTGACATGAATGAAAACCCCTTCATTTGTAATATAAGCGGACTGTTTCGGTTGTGTAGTCGGTGCACTACCGTTGACACCTTGAACTGGTACTGGGAAGAGTGGCGCTGCTTCACTGCCCCCACCGACCGGCAAAGTATATTTAGGTGCTCGAATTGTATGGCGACACATATTACTAATAAAGTTCATAATATTATTACCCGATGTTCTACCTTGAGCTAACGGAATCCGTGAATTTATTTTTTTGCTTAGTTGTTGAAGTCGGGGTAGTTTAATATAGTCAACCGACTGTTCATCTCCTGGTTCTCCAAAGTTTGGACTAAATTTCTCCATATTCCAAATAGTATTCAAAATCTTATGTTCAACCGGTGAACGAAATTGATCGGAGAGCAGCGACAACGTAAAAATAACCATTTCTTCAGTAACGATGAGATGTGGTTCTAATTTGGGTAATTCATCCACCGAAAAGGGAAGACCATAGCAAGCACCGCCGGGTAAATTAAAGACTTGTTCTATAGCAGTCACAATAGCCATATTACGAGCAAAGATCTTAACTCGTTCCCAATCTCGAGGCCCTGCTTTAACAATGCTATTCTTAGTCATTTTAGCTTTTAAACGTGGCAGTAAAATATTAGCAGCTTGCGTATTAACATCACGGAGAACACCGGCCCATATTGCTTTTTCTACTAGCATTACTCTGAATTGTTCTTCTTGTGCTTCAAAATTCAATGCTTGTGTCATTTTTTTATCTTCATTCGTCATCATACGTTGACCATTCATACAATCATCAATGTCACGGCCTCTACGCTGCATTTGTTCAAAGTTACCCCAGAAAAAACGAGTAGCCAAGGCTTCTTCGACTTCAGAAGGTGGATCATTAGTAGCTCCCATCCAAACTCCAATACATTCCGATTTAGTTAAACGGGCAGATCGACGACCAGTACCTTCGTCTTGGCACCAAATTTTAGCGGTTACTTGTTGGGAAGTAAGTTTTTCTTTAAACATTGCTTCTTGAGTAGAATCAGCATTAGGATTCTTGGCAGTACGAAACATACCCGGTGGTGCTTCATGACAAACAGTTGTAATATCGTTACGATTACCATCAACCGCATCTGCTTTACCAGTTTGATAAGTTAAGACTTCGATAGTGCCGGGAATACTTTGAGCACTCATTTGGTCAAATAAAAACGACTTCGAACAGGCACTTTCACCGGCTTGAAAACAATTGAAGTGAAGACCAAAAGCACGACGAAAAGAATCATAACGAGCATGTTGAATTAAAAACATCATACGATGTGCAGTCGATATAAGATAATATTGTTCATAACCTTCCATCAGTGTTAAAACACGATTGGCAAAGACAGATAACGTAGGATCTGTTAAACGATGCTTAATTACAGTAGGCACCTTCTTATTTTCGTGCCAAGTTAACATTTTAGAAACAACTTCGGAAATACAAGCATCCGGATCTAAACATTGAGTTTTCATTTCACGAATAGCCCAAAGCTGGTAAGCAGCATAAGCAGCCGGGAATTCCGCGGTTTTCTCATAGGGAACACAGTCAGTACGAAATTTTTCTCTAGTCTGTAAACTAAGCGAAGCAAAAGCAGAACGATCCGAAAGACCTTGAATTCGTTCTCTTTCAATATCAGCCGGGGTTCGGATGTCATATTCAGTACAGGCATCCGGGTCAAACGTAGCATCGTCCGGGTCTGGTTTCTCGCGCTGTTTATTTCTCCAATACTGGTATTCAGGCAGATATTTAGAACAAAAGACTTTAGGACGTAGTTGACCCGGTGTTAACTTTAAGACATGTTCAAAAGAAGGAAATGTCAATTTACTGACACGAGTACCTTCTGTAGGATTGCAAGTGTAATTTTCACGTACTGTAAAACGTGGGTCGGCAGAGGCCGGTGTACGTCCTAATGCACGATCAATTGTAAACACGTCGGTTGGATTGACTGGATTGACACCCTCCTTGTCCAAATGGGAAGAGGGGTTTAATATAGTATCTAATTGACTAGTATATTCCTGACTTTGAGCATAACGGTCACAAATAGTACGGGTATACATCTCTAAACCAGAAACTCTCATCCATTTTTGATAAGGATGTAATCCAGAAAGTGGATCGACTTTACGAGAATTCATTTTACGGTTCATCGACTCTTTATGAAGTACCGATGAATCATAAAGCATTTTAGAGAGCTGAGCTCCAAAACATACTTTTTCGGATAAGGAAACAGCATGGAGACGGTAAGCTACTGCTTGGTCAGGGTGAGATGCTTTAGGCACCCATTCTAACCAGGCTTTGACATATGGAAAAATATCACCCGGCACGTCATCCTTATCAAGATCAGCAGACATAGCAATCATTTGTAAAATAGTTTGTAGAGTCATTTCGTCATATCTAGCCTCGCTACTAGTATGACGAACATCTGAAAATAACGAACCGGCAGCACGAAACATATTACGTGGGATTTCATAGACAACATAGTCTTGGATATCGCCTTCAGAAAAATTTTCTGTAACTTTAGTATGAGAATTTAATCCCCAAGATGCTAACGGCTCCATATATGAATTTGACATATTGACTTTATATTCTCTTTTCACACTATATTATTCAAAAAAATCATATGGGTAACATATATTTACAAATCCAATATTCCAAAAAAAATAACGTTAAATCACCTTCGAAGAACCAATAAAGAAATGTGTTCAAAAACAAAACCGTTCTCCCCAAAAATTTATCAGAGAAAGAACTCCAACTCAACTTTAAATGGTAAAGCTTCTACGAATGGGATTGCTTAAGTATGAATATAAGCAGAGATAACTCAATTAGAGAATAAAAAAAAAAACTTTGCGAAAAACTTGAATACTGATGAGTTTGTCCAAACCCCCCGGATTTCCTCATATGTAGGGAATATATTTACGGAAACACCAAACCAGAAATTCGATGTTTTGGTAAATATATTCCCTACATATGAGGAAATCGAGCCTCTTCGATTTGGTTCCAAAATAGAAGTCAAAGTTTTCCAAAAAAAAAAAAACAAAGACAGAGACTTTAAATCCGATATTGTAGGACTGTTCTAATCCTAATCTTCATACTAAAAAAAATTGAAAAGTCTATAAACCCCCTCTATTCTCCTTTCAAATGGAATTTACATTGCCGGCGTTAAAACAACAATCGTTCAGCAAGTGGTTTAATAAAAAAGTACCCCGTACTGATAATATGGAAGAAAGAATTGTTTATCCGGGAATAAAATTGTCTTGTTCGACAAAATCGAGAGATCTACGTTCAGAAATAACACCGGGGCATATTTTTATAACATATGAAAAAGAAACAGAGAAATTTTATCATAAAGTACTTGGTTCTAATAATCAATTTGCTCTACTACCTAAAAGACTCTATAGCCATTGTTTTCATAATATCAATATTCATAGTATCCCACCTAACAATCGTATTACTGTTCGTTTAACTGAATCTACCTCTGTTATTCTACCGTATATCCCCGACGATTTTGTGACTCAGAAAAGGTCAAAACGAGGATCAATGGTTCGAAAAACTAGAGGAGCAGTCAAAAAAATGAAGTTGGAACATGATGAACAATTAAATTCTCAATGGAATGGTAAAAAGAAAAAATATGTGGGATGGGTCACCCAAGTATTATCGCCAGATACAGAAACAGCGGGTGACGCTGGTATTAATGGTTTTCGGTTAAAAGCCTATCTTCGTGATAAGTTACAAGAATATGAAAATGCTTTATTGATAACAGTTCCAAATCCGTTTGCTGACAGTGAAAATATTTCTGATATTTGTAATGACCCCGAGCAAGCAGTAGCATTAACTACTGTTTTACATTTTTTACATCATTATGGTAGAAATTTTCTAAAATCACAATAGAATACAAGAACTGGGTCGAGTTTCAAGCCGTTCAATTAAAGCATCTGTATAGGAGCAACATCCCTGTACTGTTTTCTTATATTTTCTCGCTACTTCGCCAAATATAGTTGACTCTAGTGTAATAAGTGAGTCAGAAACAAGGACAATAGTAGCAGTGGTATCTAGTGTCGGCATACTGGTGTTTTCTGTCGATATACTGGTCAGATCGGTCATGATAAGTTGATGTATCTGCAAAACACTATTAAAATAGGAAGTAGGGGTGGTTGTCGATAAATCTGGTGGATGTCTAAAAATAGTCTGTAATAATTTCACATTGGCCATATACAGAGATTTCGGGGAAATGTCTTTGATTAGACTCATCTATATAAATAAAAAAGATCTTATTAATACCTCGCTCTAAAACCCCCCAATAAAATCCTAATCTAATTGTATATAACTCTACTACTCTACTCAAAATGCTACAACAATTAGCTTCCGATACAGCTAAAATTCAAGAATATCTTCGACTATTTAAATTCCAACTATCAACTACTATAGTCAATGAAAATAAATTAATCGCGATTAATGAACAATTTAAAGAGATGTCTCGAGTTTTATCAGGACACTGCGTTTCTACTTTGTTTGGGAATATAGAATCGGTTATAGGTGTGATCAGTGCTACTTATTCGCCGATAGAAACCTTAAAACAGGCAGTGCTTGCTACAACCCAATGTCGAGTCTATCTGGAGCGTTATTATCGTACTAGATCTTGAATTAACCATTGTAAAGCTTTATTATCAGTTCCTGCTATTGCTTGGTCACAATATTTATTGGCAATCGCTGAAAGAGGCTCACCATTTTGGCGTGCTAAGATCCAATGACCGACAGTGAATGCTGTCGGCGCAGTCGTTAGTGTTCTATTTAGGGAGACCCCATTGCGATTATCTCCCGAATAACTGGTATCGCTCCGCAAACCTTGGTACGACATTAAAGTTGAATTTTTTGCCATCTTTATCGCGCTGTGCGACACTATATAAGGTTATCATTATATTGTAAATGTATATTCGTAACATATTTTTTTTACTTTTATTACAAAGAAGTACCGCCAATATTTCAGCATCCCAGTGTCGAGTCTCTGGTCATCAAGATACGCTCTGTGATTATATGTTTCGGTTTGATAAATCATATGCGAATGTAACAGAAATGAATATGAGATTAGAACGGATTAATATAATCAAACCATCGTTAAGAGATGGGGTACATTTCGATCTGACCTCTCGTTCTGATCGGTTTCCACATGAATTGAAAGGGAATTATATGATGACAGCTCGCCACGAGCAAGCTGTCACCCGACATGCCCATAATAAACATGTTCCACAATTACATAGAAGTTATCCGCCGATTGATTGGAGAGATGTCAACGGTATTAGCTATGTTAGTTCTGTAAAAGATCAGGGTGATTGTGGTGGCTGTTTTGCGTTTGCTGCTGCGACTGTCTTAGAATATTGGCTTAAAAAACATGGTCATCCTCCTAGTATTTCTGTTCAACACCTTCTAGATTGTACCAGTACTAGGAATGGGCCGAACGATGGCTGTGAAGGTGGAGGGTTAATGGCATACGTTTTTCAATATAGCAGCGAATTTGCAGTGATGCTGGATAGGGAGATGCCATACTACGGAGTAGATAAAGTTTGTCCACGAGCTAAAGTATTATCCCATGTCAAAGTGGCAAATTGGAAAGTATTAGAAATAGATACTACCAGAAATGCAGAAGATCAACTGGAATATATTTTACATCATTACGGGCCAGTTTCTGTAGGAGTTGATAGCAAAAACTGGGATCATTACCGAAGTGGGGTCTTTAGAAGCACTATGTGTGGCCATGATATTGATCATGCCGTCACTATTGTTGGGTTCACTAAAAAATATTGGATAATTAAGAACTCGTGGGGGAAATTTTGGGGTATCAATGGATATTTATATCTAGAGAGAGGTAAAAATGCCTGTGGTGTCGCGGAATATATTGTTTATGTAAGTAGTGCATACCCCATTCTACAAAGATTACCATCCATAGCTGACTGGAAATTAGTATCTTAGGCAGTAATGTCAACGGTAATCGCATCTTCTGGTACAGACAAGACTAAATGTCCGATTACAGTGGTATTCGACCGCTCCCTTGTGAGAGGACGGTGTTTTAGACTATAAACAAAACAGAGAATAAAGAGTATAATAATAATAGCCAAAATATACTCTTTGGAGGGATTAACCATTTGTTAAAAAAAGAGTCCCTATATATTCTAAGAAAGCAAAATAAAAGCCACAAAAAATGTCCAAATTGCCAAAATAAAGCCAAATAAATATAATTGAAATTTACTTGTATACTGCGATTTAATTTTGTTGATCGATTTCTGTAAGGTGTCTTTACTTTCTTCTAATACACTATGCATATGCCTGAAATTGTCATTATTATTAAGCATCATCTCTTGATTAAGTAAAATGACATGGCCTAGCTTATTATCAATCTCACCCACTCGAGCGTCTAAAGCAGTAACACCTTTTTCTAGATTACCAAGCCGACTGTCGATGTTTTCAGTGGCGAGCATTTGCTCCCGAACAGATGTAATATATATACACTTAAAAGTCGGTTGACATAGAATCCAACAAATAAGACAACCAAAAACTTTCAACCCGTGTATACTATATAGCCTTCTCATTTTATTAGATATGATTTGGTATACAATCTGCGGAGGTCTCGCCTTTACAAATTTAATTCTTTTCTTTATTTATGTTGGTGGTTGTGATGGCTTACTTTTTACATGGATACCAATACAGACTGCTATCGTCACCGTTACATTTACTGAACATCCAGCACTATCAATAGACCAAATATTACAGACACTCTTCTTCTATTTTGGCTCTCATTTGATTCCAGTTTGTTTTCTGGCAGTTTTTAGTATTGGACTTCAATTTCACTCTCCACATTGGAAAACAATCTGGGGTGCGGCTATGTTTAGTCTTATTGTACTTATGGTAGGTTTTTACTTGTTTCAAGATATAATTTTACTGTTTATTGCCGGAATTATTACTATTATAATAAATGGGGTCAATGTAGCACATATGAATGTAAATGCACCAGAAACTGTTAATATTACTTGGAAATATGCCGGGGCTTGTAATATTTTTACCATAATAACCATTCTAAGTCTATATTTACTGGTAGAGTCTGGCTATACGACATTAGCGAATTTTTTAACTATCATACCAATTGTTTCAATGATGGTTTTAATACATTCCACTCTAGTAGGAGACAGACTCTTAACACAGAGACATATTGCATTACTAGCATTGCAAATCTGGCCCTCTATGGCGTTTACTATTAGTACAATACTTTGTCTCAAAATGGAGTGGGAACAAAGTATTTTGATTCCAACAGTCTTTAGTTTGATAATAGTTCTATTGCAATTCATTCTCTTTCAACGTCAAAAAAAAAAACAAAAAGGGAAATGTCCAAAAATATACAAAATTATCCGGGATGAGACAGTCCCTGCTCACGCACATAGGCAACAGAATATTATTTTTTAGTTATTAGTATATATTTCATTCTAAATATATTGTTAATTATTTTTTATTGCTCTATTCAGAGATTCTTCTTTTTTTGGGCGATGGTTGTTCTAATGAATATAAAACTCCACTGTCATTATTAACGGATTCGGGATTAGAATCAATACGAATCCCATGTGTCAAACTAATACTTAATTTCATACCGAATTTCCCGTCAGCCATAAAATAAACAGATGGACGAAGTACAGGTGCAATCATAGCGTTACGTTGAACAGATTCCACTGTAATACTTACACCGTCAGAATCAGTCATTGGTATAGTATTTTTGGTACCGTTTTTACTGTAAACGTTTTGACTAAATTTTAACTGACGATATTCGTCTTCTTCACGTTTAGAAATAGGAGCGTTAAACGAATCAACAATAATTGAGCGAAAAGCACTATCAAAGTTTTCACCCGTCTCAGCTACCAATTCATCTGCTTCTTCTTTACTTTCTTCTTTCAATTTGACTAATAATTTGGAATGTTGAATTGAATAATCAATAATATCCGCTTGCATTTTCTCAATGTAATCGAAAAAGGCAACTGACGCCGGATTTGTAATATCTTCTTTAGTAGTAGCGTTATATTTAGCTCCTTGTTCGGTTACACCTGGAATTTTACCAAATGTACCATCACCAGTGAGATCAGAAAAGACGACTTCAGTAGCAAGAGGACGCATTTCGAAAGAGCAATTGGCATCATCATTAATATTTAAATAGGTACGATCATCTTTACCTTCCGAACAATTCAGGTGATAAACTCTACCGGGTGTTTCAATTGATTCCATAGAAGCTACTGGACGTCCAGTACCTGTAGAATAGACTACCAAATCGGTAATCATCGTGTAGGTTAATCCATATTTATCTTTGGACATAATGAATGGACGTACAATAAATGGTACTGATAGTAAAGCACCATTTTGAATTGTTGGTGATTGCTCCATTTCAATGTATTTATCTCCAGCAGGTTGGACATATCGGACATTACGAGGAGATAAATCTTTATTAAATGCCGCACACTTAATAACAAGTTGGTCTTCACCATCTTTAGTTTTCAATGGAACCATGGCAGCCTTTTTAAAGGCTTTCAATCCCATTTCTCTCAATTCCGGTTCCGTTTTTTTTTTACCATAACGTTTAGTAATTTTAGCCATGACAGCACTGGCAGTTCCACCAGCATCCAAATCAAACATTTGCGTTAAAATATTGTCGTTAAAATTAGTCATATATTGAAAGTACTCAGAACGGGCTCCAATAAATTGTTGATCTTGACCAGTACGGACTAAATTAGTAACAATCTTAGAGGTTTCTTTTGTTTGAGAAAATTTACCACCAAAATTTCCACCTTCACCCAAGTGAGGAAATAAAGCATTACAAGGAGGTGTCATCATTTTGAAACCGTAACCGGCATCATTTTGAATATCAAAGTAATTTTCTTGTTTACCGGTTCTACGAGAGATACGAGTGGCTTCAACAAATTTGGGTGCAGATTGTTTTTTGTAATTGAGCATTGAAAATTTAGTAATTGGAAATTCTGACATTTTTAGGTTTTGAGGTATTCTATATACTTGTATAATTAGATAAAAAAATTATATTATTAACATATTTTTTTTTAATCTTAAAAATCGAAAATCGATAGGTATTGAACAAAAAAAAAAATGAACGTTTTGAGACTATATATTATATGATATAATATTCAAAATGTCAGTATTTAGAGAAAATACACAGCGTACGGAACAGAAGGAAATTACAGAACAGAAGGAAACTTTTGCGAAAGAACCAGCAAAGATACCATATAGATGTAAACATCCGGCCCTTAACAGTACAAATAACAGTACGACTGTCGACAGTAAGACTGATATCGATGTTGGTTTAGTTTATGCAGATCACACAGTTGATTCATTTGTAAGCGCCGAGTATCCGTTTGAGGAAATTACCGAGTCTATGAAAAATTATAAAAAAATGTTTAAAAATGAATACGTTATGACATGGGGGATGGGTAATTTTTTGGAAAATGTTGCTCATAACGATCTGATGAAATATTTTCAAACGATTCCAAACCATGGGGGAGGAAGTAGCTTTTACTACGCTATTGTTAATTTTATAGATAGTACTACATCTCTTCGCAATACCTTTTGGAAAAACACAGAGTATTTAAAGTTATTAGCAGAAAATTTAAAGTTATTAGAAAAAAAACAACTTCCAAAAAAATTACAACAGCTGAGGAAGGCGTATCCTAGTCACCATGGTACCATTATTAATACGCTGGAATTTTTCAAAATGCATTGGATTAGACACTTAGTTTATGATGAGGTCAAAAGGGATAGACGAACCACAGAAAAAGTAAAAGAAATGCTACTAAAGGGAGTAAGATATACATTGAGTAATTTATTTAGTAATAGCACCAAAGAATGGTCAATGGGCAAGGTCGGCAAAGAATGTCGAACAATAGACGGTATGGAGATATTGGCAGCAGCTCGTATTATCCAACATGATATAATTATCCGGTTTTCACGAGTTGTCTCCCGAAAAAAACGAGTAGGGTTTAGGTACTTTGAAATAAAACCGGATAATATGCAATTGAGATCTGCGTGTATACTCAAAGTTAATAATGGACAATATGCAAACTTAGTCGCGATAAAAGAAGGTAATGGGCCTACCAAAAAAGAATCATTTGAAACACAGCAAAATGAGTCTACACCGGAAATCTTTATTACTCAGAATTCATCTCTTATAGAAGATTTGTTGATGCACCAGCAAAGTTTGTCTGAACATATACATAGATCAAACCCGGATGAAGAATATTGGTCTAATAAATCACTGGCGTCTCGTGGGTATACGTCTCGTGGTGAGCATCGTACTGATCATAACAGGAGCAATGGTGATCATAAGCATAGTAATAATATGTCACAAATGTCTTCTACTCATCACAGACCTAGACCGAACAGAGTAGCCCCAGTGGCCACAGTGCCCACCGTGCACACTAGGTCTCATGGGTCTCATGGGTCTCCTTCTAGGTCTCATACTAGGTCTCATGGGTCTACTAGGTCTACTAGGTCTCGTTCTCATCACAGCCCGGGTGCGGAGACATTCAATATCGGTGACATTGTAAAATACAAAGGTGAGGTGTTTTTGCAAGATGATCAAGATGATAATAACGTTGGTATGGTTATTAATGTAGAGCACTATAACCGAAAGAAGTACAATGTTACAGCAGTTTTAAACGGAACAAGCACCACTTTTGGTGATTCCTCAACCTTTGAAATGGTAGCAAACAAAGGATCTGCTTCTACACCAATTTCACTGTTCAAACAATGGTTAGACAATAAAGTTGATTGGTCAACAGTAACATCGTCGGAGTTAGTTTCTTGGGCTTGTCAATGGCGTACTGAATTGTATTCTAGGTCTCCTTCTAGGTCTCCTACTAGGTCTCTTACTATGTCTCGTACTATGTCTCGTACTATGTCTCCTTCTAGGTCTCTTACTAGGTCTCCTACTAGGTCTCCTTCTAGGTCTCCTTCTAGGTCTCCTTCTAGGTCTCCTTCTAGGTCTCTTACTAGGTCTCGTACTAGGTCTACTAGTCATAATATGACCACTCCTAGGTTTCATAGGTCTTCTACTAGGTCTTGTAATAGGAGGAAACATAGTAAGAAACCCAGGAAAGACTATATGGAATTACTCGATAAAGTCAAACAGCGTTACAAGCGTTACATGTTACAAAACAGATCGCAATACAAATCGCAATGGATTGAAACTTTACCACCTAATTTGGAAAAAGGATTATTCGAATATGTACAAAGTCAAGAGAAAGAACTTAAAGCATTAGGATTTTATCACCAAAACTTTACCACCCCAAATCCGGAGACTCGGGAGACTCTTCGTCGTCTCTTTCCTGAATGGCCACTTGAACCGTACCTTATTTTACAAGTACTTAATTCTATCCGTCATCATGTTATCCGTCCCACACACAATTCGGAATCAGAAGTTGATATAGAGTATCTCAAAAAAGAAATTATGTTATCAATCGGAACTAAAGGTGCTTGTTGTTTCTTAAAGGGTCTCAACAATAAATTAAAAAGACAACTCGCAAACTTTATGAAAAATATAATCACATTAAACATGGCCTTTCATAACCCTTGGCTTTTTGATTTAGCTAACATAAACAGTATCACAACTAAGTTAGACTTGGATGTAGGAATAGGATTGGTACTGCTTAACTGGGGTTACTCCCAAGTTGATTTCCAGTCAATACAGAACCAAAGAAAACAAACATTTAAAAGAAAATAATTAATAATTTACACTCTAAAATAATTTACACTATAAAATAACTCTCCTTTTTTTTTTTGTAATAAATCTCATGTAACAATTGGAAAGGTACCAATATTAGCAAGATTTCATTTACTAATAGAATCCAAATACATTTACCATAATTGGCTTCTAGATATTTCTGTCTTAAATTGGACACAATGATATAAACACAGCACTTGAGACATGCCCTAAACGGTGACTGTAATAAGGGCGTACAATTGAGCCATTTCACAATCCAAACTACAGCAGTCCATGCAATATATTTTTGTCTCGGTAATAAATATTCTACAGCTACTGCGAAACAAACAGCACAATGTAATAAAATCACTCTTAGTATCTCATTTTCTGTTTGATCACTATCTGTAATAACCATTATTGCAATTGTGGCAAAATGGAAGGGATAAATCTTCTCTAAATTAGCGGCACAAAATATAGTTTGTACGGCTATAATTTCTTCTCTGTATGATATTAAAACAAAATACCCTAGCAAAATTCCCCAAGCTATAACCCTATTTATCATTAATAGAATAGAGCTCTTCCTTTATACACTGAATTAAAATATTGAACTATACTGTATTCCCTAGTTTTCAGTATTCAAGATGTTTTTTTTTTGAACTGTGTCCAGCACAAATCCAAGAATTTTTTTTTCTTAAAACTTTGACGTTCTGGAACCAAATCGAATAGGCTCTATTTCCTCATATGTAGAGAATATATTTACCGAAACACCAAACCAAAAATTCGATGTTTCCGTAAATATATTCTCTACATATGAGGAAATCCGGGTGTTTTGACAAACTTCCAAAAAAGTATTCAAGTTTTTCGCAAAGTTTTTTTCAGCACAGCGTTCCGTATTTTTTTTTTTTCTAAAAACTTTGACGTTCTGGAACCAAATCGAATAGGCTCTATTTCCTCATATGTAGAGAATATATTTACGGAAACACCAAACCAAAAATTCGATGTTTCCGTAAATATATTCTCTACATATGAGGAAATCCGGGTGTTTTGACAAACTTCAAAAAAAGTATTCAAGTTTTATTGTTTTTTTTTTTGAACTCCCGATTTTTTTTTTCTTAAAACTTTGAAATCGAATCTAATTGACTGTAATTTTCCTCATCTCATTCTGAATAAAACTAACACTATTCAACAACCGGACATACGCTCTCTTAGCAAACATGCTGTTATTATATTCTATTATTTTTGAAACTACCTCTTCGTTATTGACCTTTCCTTTCCCGGTGACATTATTATTGGTAAACCACTGGATCGATTCTTTGATTAACTCTTCTGGTAAGTGTAGAATATACCAAAGGTTCAATACAATGACCTTTAGACGTTTATGGAAAGTAAATAACTGTATATTGTCTACTACTATTAAAATTCCATCCTTGGATAATAATTCTACTCCAGTTAATATGCATGTTGATTTTGTCGGCACTTGATCATATTGTAAACAACTGGAAGCATGTACAAAGCTGCTAAATAACGGCGATTCTCCTACATGTTCAATGATTGATTTGCAGAAATCTGCTCTCATTTGGTGAAATGAAGAAACTTCGCGAATTAGAATCAAATCTTTTGATTGATCTGTTTTCTCGTCTATTTTCTGTACATGTGTGGCATCCAGTTCATTGGAGAGAAAAAAGCGAAAGAGTTGCTGAAATGTTTGAAAATCGTCCATATTAACTAATAATTGAAGTACATATATACCATATTCGATAAAATCCAATATGAATATATGTTAATAATATTTAACTATTTACTGATTCTATTCTAATCTAAGAACAAGACCTCTCAAATGTATGCTACTATGACTGAAATTGAGAAAGAGAGATGTAAATCGGATAAAATGTATGAATGTCTTATTTCTGATTCTAGTACTCTTACAACGACCTGTCATCAAATATATCAACATCTAAATAAAAGAGTTCCTTCTACCGTCATGTCACAACGATTAAAACGAATGACAACGGAAGTCTTGACTTCTAATGATCGAGTTGCTAAGCATGCGTTTCTATTTTTCAGTCTAAATGAAGAACCGGAAATACAAGAATTATTCTTAAATGAAAAAGAACAATTGGTACCCCCCGAGAAGTTTACTAAGTTTATCAAAGACGAATTACCAATTTTATGTGACAAATTATTGACTGGTTCTTTCACGTCACTTCGAGGCTATGTAAGTATTTTTTTTTTTTTGTTTAAATTTTTTTTTTTTTCTTTACTCCCACCTAACTTTTTTTTTTTTTCTAGGTCGAAGATTGTCGGTGGATATATTTAACATTATAGAATAGTTTCTTTAATATTATACCTACTCTTTTTTAGCTGTATTTATTTGGGTTATTTGGCATTTGTAATTTTTTATTATCTTAATTTTCAACACTATATAAGCGTGTGGATTGCAACAAAAATGCCAAAAGACTCTAACGGGAATACCTGTTTCGAAAGATACTTCTTCCCTGTTATTGGTGTTATGATGGCTATGGTAATCGCATTCGAATTTGTCCTTGTAGGAATCTATTCTGCAGAAATAGAAGATATTTCTGGTGTAGATACGCACTGTGACATGTTTATTCTCGGCCCACTGCTTTCTGGCATCGGTCTCACAATTGGGATGTGTTTTAACATGTTGTGGATCTGTGTACGTAGTTCTAAGTATGAATTGGGTCGTGTGGCTCTTTTGTTTTGGGTAGCTTCCACAATTGTTGGTATAGCAGGTGCGGGTGGAGCAGCATTCTCTACAGACTTTTTTGACGTTCATAAGCAATGCAATAAAGAACCTTATATTGCCATTCATTTATTTGCAATTCTTTTCCTTGTTGTATCTTTATCGGCCCCTCACTATTTCGCAATCAAAAACCCTGTAGATAAAATAGTAGGAAAAATTGACCGCATGTCGCGAGAGGATTTAACAAAAATAAAAAAAGCTATTGACAAAAAGGAAAATACCGTTAATGAAACCTCAGCGCTGATGGAAAACTCAGCGCCGCAACCTGCCAAACTTGAAACGGATTTAGATTTTTAGATACTAAATAAATATTTTTTTTTTGTTAAATCCAAAAATATATGTTAATAATATTCAACTATTTACTAATAATAAAGAGATATTAATAGTAAAAAAATAGCAAAAATGAAATCATCTACTAGTTCTTCGAGTTCTTCGAGTTCTTCGAGTTCTTCGAGTTCTTCGAGTTCGCATTGGAATACTTTTAATATGCCTTCAAGCAAGAGACAAAAAACTGAGGAAGCTTCAAGCTATAGTTTTCAAAGTTTGACTAACCCTATAGAAGTTACTCCGGATATCTGTCAGTCCGATTCCGTTACTCCTGAAAAGAAAACGCCATCATTAATGGTAGCAGAAACTAACTTTTTTAATCAGCGTAATATGGACTACTGGCATAGAAATGATTTGTCTCATTTGCGTCCCTATGATTTCCCTTATATCCGTGCCTTATTGCAACAACCCGCTTGTGACACTTTATCACCCGAAGATATTAAACATAAAGAACATGTCCGAGTTAGTATTCAAGTTGTTACTCGTGCTTATGAAGAAAAATATTTATGTGAAGCTGTTGGTAAACAACGTAGTTGTGTCTTAGGTGACCAATGTCAAGGCTTACATTTACCATATGTAACTGAAAATGCTTTTATTGTCCGTGAATTCTTATTACCAACCGAGGAAGAAGAATATCTCCGCACGGGTAACTTACCAATAGAAGCAAGATTATGTTTAATGTGTAAACGTTCGGAGATAGCTCGTGCATTTATTAATATCCGTGCTGATGGTATGGGCGTCAAAAACAATGTTATTTTACAGGACTACCGTAATATAGTAGGCGAACCTGGTGAATACTGTCTAGAAGATTGCATTGTATCTTCTCACTGTGTATTTCAGGGACTCTTGGATCCAATTGTTTTACATTTACGCAATGCTTATCGATTAAAAGTTAAGGATGGTGTTCGTTATTATGAACAATGGCGTATGAAATATCCTGGTCAACAAACACATTTTTTAATGCAGGCGCCCAGGGGTTAAGCCTTGGGCGTATTTCACCTTATGAATTTGATGACGGTACGCAACGTTGTCTACCGGAGCAACGTTTATACCATCATTTTGTAGGTACACCTTATGAATGGTTATTTATGGGTTCTTTTTGGGATCGATTACAAACAGCAGCCATTGATTCTAAAGAATCTCATTGGAAGGCACCCGATTTATTATCGTCAATCCCTAAAGTACAGGCGTTTGTTTCTATCGTCAATGAGATTATTTGTTTAACACAATTACCTGATTTACCTAAGAATATTGCCCTGAATATCCATGTGTATTATGATGCTCATGTCCCATTAATGTGTGCAATTGAAGATGCTCTTAATATTAATATATTACCTCTCTTTCATAAATATGCACCGAATACAATGAACGTTATTCAAGAATCTGGGTTACCAGACATTATCAATGAACATTTGGACTGTTCTTTTTGGAATGAAAACAAAACCAAAATGAAACCTATTGTCCATTTAATGTGTAAAGCATTACCACAAAGATGTCAGATCCGTAATTTGCGGGAGATTATTTCCAATTACTGTCAGACTGACGATACCGTTCACGAATTTATGCGTTCGGCCTTGCTTTGTTCGCTGTTAGGTATGTATGAGCATTGTCGTTTTCGATTGACCTGGTCTGCCCGCAAAGAAATTATTCGTCGTTTGATTTATTCAAACCCAAATCGTACTCAATTACAGGAATGGCTTTTTACTAATTATCAACACCTTTTGTTTTATACTATCAAAGAATTTATGACTTTTTCAATGCCGATGATCCCAGCTTTGTATGATGAACTCTGTGTTACCTACAAATGGAATATATTTGAAGATGCCGTAAGAACAGCCATGGATCGTGCCAGAGCTACCATTCAAGAGAATGTTCTTCAAGGTACTTCTATTAAAGAATGGATGCAACACGTTGAAGCAGCCTTAATTATAGTCAACAAACAGCAATTGGTGCATTTGTATCGACCTCAGCGCCAAACCTTTTGTCAGACAGTCTTGGCTATGTGTAATCGTATGGATGAACAAACGCACAATACTGATGTTTACAGTGAATTTCCCTCTGAACATGTCCATCTGTTACGTCTAATGACCCAAAGAGTACCACGTACTCATATCCATATTAATTGGTTGAAATATTTCAATGTGCAGCAGACAGCTATTGATTCGCTGTGTAATATGTATCAACATGTTCAACAGAATGCTTTTCGTACTGATCTCCGTAAATTACTAAATACTTTGACTAGATATGATTTTGAAGCTGTCCGTGCCTTATTTGCTGCTTTCCGTCAAACTCATTCAGTGATTCGAGTTTTTCAATTGCCTGCTCATTATTATGAAGCACAGTGTAAAGCATTACGTCGTAGATATGGTCTCGTACCCGGAGAAGAACTGGGAGAGCATGTTGGTCAAGTCTATCTCTGTCTTTCTTGTAATACCTTTAAAGGCTTTATTGTGAATAAAACAAGTAAGGTCAATAATCTATTTGCGAATGGTCATTCAAAGATCATTGTGGATGATGAAACCTTAAAATGTTATTGTGGTCGACGATGTGAGAAATCAGATACAAAAAAAAGAAATAGAGTTGAAGTCTTTTCATTAAGTGAACAGACAGAACAAACAAAACGTCGGGCAAAAAAAGAATGGAAAATTGCCAAAAAAAATGTACAGAATATACGTTGTGCAGAAACAGAATGTATGCAGATCAATATTACCGGGGTTATTTTACAGTTTTATGATAATCTATATCTGTTCTGTCCAAGCTGTGCTAACCCAACAACTTTTCACGCAGACCAACACGATCGACATGGTTTTACCTGTGGTCAGTGTCGTAAAGGTGGTACACTTTATACGAGTGTGAGTTGTTCGATTTGTGGAATTTTCAAGGGTAAGGATACTTGGTCAACAGTTGTGTGTATTAATGAGGAAAAGGAGAATGAAACTATTGCAATTTGTAATAGTTGTTATAAGCCGTGGATTAAGAATTATGATGGTAATGTACCCAGTGCTATTATTGAGCAGCAGCGCACCAAAATAAAAATTCAAAGAATAAATAAAAAGAAATAAAAAAAAATTTTTTGATTTGACTATAAATATGAATAGATTTTACATTATACTATGTCATCGATAGAAATCGAAGAAGATTACAACTGGCAGATACCAGTTTTGAACAAAGATACTAACAACCAATTAGAATATATGTATGGTAGTTTATTTTTTTTGAGTTTTCTCTTTTGCTTACACTTACTAAGAAGCTTAAAAGGCAAGTCGTAAAACACGGCCAGCCGTCCGGTTCGTGAGATTGGGCAATGTTTTTAAGACTTCAGTCATTGGCCAACCTGCATTTTTCAGTCGGTCTTTGTCATAAAAACCAGCTGAAACCAAATCAGTTAAGGACGGGTTCCAATATGTTTTAATATCTTCAAGACTAAACTTAAATATCCCCCAATTATCAACACTAGCTCCCATTTGAGTTAAGACTGACCAATCGAAACCGAGTTCCACCAATTGATGGGTAGTGTATTGTAATTTAGCCAACTCAGCCAGACTAATATTGGTTTGTAATAGTTTCTGCGCTGTCAATTCTAATTCGCGTCTTTGCTGCTGCCAAGTAAATTGACCTACTCCATCGGGGGTAATTCCCATTGCAACCATATCTTGCCAGGTAAACCCGAATGTTAAGATGTCTTGACTAGTGTAGGTTGCAGCTATTTTAGCCCATTGAATGCGTTCTTGACACGCATCCGATGGGCCGAAACCAGCAGAAGCAATAAAAGAAAGACGTTTATTATGAGACAAGTGATCAGAAAAATGACTAAGTGCAGGAGTTAATGGAGTTATTATATTACCAATGCGTTGTAGAAAGGTACTCTTGGCAATGCCCTTTAACTGGCGTTGTTGAATTTTGGAGGTTGTGTGTGCTGCAATGGCAATGTTCCGATCAAGACCGAGGTCGGGTAATAATGTTGTGGATGGTGAACATTCGTAACACAATGAAGAATAGGGATGTGATAATATACAAGATAAATGAAAAGAATGTCCACATTCAAATGTAGCTGTATTTCGATCAGAGATCTTCTGATTACATAATCTACAAACCATAGTGCAATAAAAATATATATGCTATTTATAATATCTTTTATCTGTTTAGTTTGAGAGTATAATTAATTACTTTGTTGCATCCTTCTTAGATGATTTTTTCTTAGCTTTTGTAATTTTTTCAGCCGGTGCATTTGATGTCATGGAAACATTTGCATCCGGTGCCTTTGGTGCGGCAAAAGTAGAGTCACGCGGACTGCGTCTACTGCCTCCGCCACCTCTAGACGGACTGCGTCTGTCGCGCCCATCTGCACCTCTACCGCTTCTACTTCTACTACCACGGTCTTCAGACTTTTCCTCAGGCGGCGCAGATGGGCGGCCGCTATTATAGAAATCCGAATCATCCAACTCATCCAACTCATCCTCGTCAGCTGCACGTCTTACACTGATAATATTACATCTGTGTAAGACGACATCTACTGGATAACCTGGTTTGGCATAAGACATTGCGGTACCCATAATAAATCGGGAGGCTAATTCATGAATTCCAGACTTTTGTGCATCTGAAAGAACCCTGGCCCCCCCTTCATAAAGAGTCTCGTTTTGTAATTCTCCCACTAATGTACGATGTGGTGTTACGGTGAATCCAATTTTACTATGTGGAATACCACCTTGTGCATTTGCTCTATTTTGAGCTCTTCCAGCAGCTCTTGCAGCTCTTCCACCACCTCTTCCAGGAAATCCAGTTCTGGGAGGTGGGACAGATGCACAAATTAAATCACCTGGATGTATATCCGAATCACCATTATTAAAGATTGTATTTAATCCAGCAACAGTAACAACAAAACCTTGTTCAAAGATATCAACTTCTGGTTTAAAGCCTGTAACAGCTACACCTGCATATTTTAATTGTGCCAAGGCTTCGTATCTTTCACATACAAAAAAGCCCCTAGGATTAGCCATCTCTTTTTTAAGTCCGTTAGCAAAGCCAAAACAATGCATCTGGTGGTCACCGTACCTACGCACCTGTGCTCCCTGATTCATTTGCATTAATACTTCACCCTCCATAACTTGATATCCCTCATCGGTATTACAGGTTTGAGGAAATAGTAGTTCTCTTTCTGCTTTAGCAGAGCCATATTTCTGCTGTTGCATGTGTCTAAGATCAAAGACGGCATTAAAGTCAAAAGAGGTTGGGCGGGCGAAAGGTTTAATACGGCGGCGTTTTTTATTAGTAAACATAGATTATTTTAATGAAAAACAAAGCGTTTTATATACCTTCTTTTTGTTATATTGGTAGAACCATTTAAGAGCTACAAACTATTATATATATTTCAAAATTAGATCTATTATAAATCCTTTTTCTTAAATTCTAAATTCTCATCAGTACTTCAATCCTTTCAAGTGACTTACATGATTCAGTATTATAGTGACCAGCTCTTATAGATGACTTATTGGGTGATTTTAATGTAACCTGTGAAACAATGCCAACTGGGATGACATATTCGGCAAGGTGGAATGCATTTTTCATATACGTCGTATCGTCCGAACAATCTAATGTAGCTCTAACTTGAAAATAAGCCCCTTTCCCACCAACTCCTGAGGTTTTTGCGACTACTTCTCTACTACTCCCATTTGGTAAAGGTATATCTGTAAGATGTTTGTCGTGATTTTCCTTAAAAAACCCCAAAAACAAGCATGTCCCCTTTTCTAAACGACCTTCCAATTCTGGTGGTTTCCAAAGACGGGCAACTCTCGATCTTCCTCTCACATTAATATTTAATAATCTTTGCCATTTTGAACCAGTGTCCATATCCGTATTCAAAATACCAAAATAATTCCAATCTTCTAGTACATCGGCCAAAGTTCGGTATTTGCGTACATCTCTGTCTGTCATTTCAGTGCGTAAGATATAATTAAGCACTGGTAAATTAGCTACAATATGATGCATTGATTTAGTGCGATGGGATGTTTCTCTTTTCACAAATAAAAGATCCCCTTCTGAATATCCCTTTTCAAATTTCTCCGCAAAGGGACGGACAAAAAGTGGAACAGAAGCAGTCGGATTAACCATTGACTCTGGGACAGAATTATGAAGAGTTGGACGCATCAATGCACTGACATTTGGTTTACCCGCATAGTCTGTCCCTACTTGGGATTGTGCGCCGAAACTAAACGGTGCTGCCGCATTTACATTGCCGGAAGTAGGCATACCTTGTTTTAACATCATTCCAATAGAAGCCATATTTTTTGATAGTAAAAACAACTCTATTTATACTGCTGTATTTTACTTATTGCTCTACTCACCTAGGATTCGAATCTAGGACAAAATACTTAACTGAATAATATAAAAAAAAAAGGCCATAATTTTAATTAAAACTATATGGTTTTATATTCGCCGTCGCTTTTCCAGAATCCTTCGAAAGTGTATTTTTATAATACTTAATTAAATCAAGCTTATGTTTACTTAAAGTAACAAAGACCTTTAAACTACTATTGTCTACCTTTGTCCGACCCGTCACATTATTTCGCGAGAGTATCTGGGATGAGCGGACATGTCTTTGCATAGTATTCACTTGTGCAATTTCATTACCGATCATTCTTTTCATGTTCAGTTGATGTTTGGAAAAATGTGCTCGACAACAATCGGCAGTGACCTCTGGACATTTGATACCTTGTCGTTGTAGTGGCTCTGCTACCTGTGTTCTATAAATTTCCGCTTGTAATTTGTAAATCTCACTGTCTTGTATTTTACCAACTAACTGGGAGTCAATTTCTTGCATCCGTGAGATAATCTGATTCGCTTGGCCGTTTGCACCACCATCACCATAGGCACACAGTGCACACTTGACGGGTTCTAGTAGATCATCTTCTTCTTCATCTCCAAAAGTGCAAGGTATATAATCTCCCAGATCTTCCTCCATCATGTTGGTATTTGTTTCAATTGGTTCAAATGGTAAAATGGGCAAATCATTCATGAATAGTAATATGTAATGGCTTTATATACGAATTTATTTCTAATAGTCATATCTTACATCCGAATGTGGAAATCGTCATTGATCTTTTGTAACAGGTATTGAGACAAGTGGTCTTCATCTGGATTGCTTCTGCCTTGGTTAATCTGCCATCTTTATCTGCATCACAATCCTTTAAAATTTGTTTAACCCCCCCAAAGAGTTTAAAGGGATACCTCTCATACCAGGGTAGATATGTATCTATCATCTTCAATAATTCGTTTTTATCAATATAATTATCATGATTGAAATCTCCGGACTGATAAAAACACAGGAGAGCCTGATTTTTAGAAGGACACGCAGTAATTGATGTTAGTAGTGTAAGTATTAATAAAACAAACATTCTTGGCTCTACTTATGCGGTGTAAATAGTAAAATTCTGTTCAATAGTAAAATTCTATATTTCATTGAAACCGTTTTGGAACATAACTAGAAACTTGGATTTAAACGTAATACTAGCTTGACCAAGACTATAAACTGTTTCTTGATTTCTTCTAATGAGATCCCAATGATTTTCTATAATCTACTCCGTGTTTTTGTAATACTTTGTTTTGTCCTTCAAATTCGCAATTTTAACCTCTACAATATTAAACATCAGCGTAAATACAATGAAGCAATGACCTATTTGTCTTCCGATGTCTGTATTGACCCTATCACCCGAGCAGATCTAGGGAAATTTAATCTGTGTGAAAAGGCAACAATAATTGTCTCCGAAAATCCAAGTACTGCCGCCTTTTATCAGATACTGGAAGATTGGCACCCATGTGGTAATTCGCGATGTATTGGTTTTACAGATTGGTGTATATCAAATCTTCATTGGTTTGTGATCGGTATTGGCGGGTTTGGGATATTGATCTATTTTAAGTGGGTAGATCATCAACGGGATATCTTATTTACCAAACTACGACTACCACTCAGTCTTACTGCCGGACATAAAGATTAATGAGTATATACATTGTCTTTTTACAAAAAGAAAATGGCAGACTCCTGGGTAGAACATTCTTTAGAATTTGAATCTCATAAACAGACCTCACAACAGAAGCAGACTCCACAACCGAAGCAGACAAATCAAACTATTAACAAGCCTCCTTTAGTTCCGGCAGAAGCTATCTGGTATAATGATAGTTCATTTCAAATACCTCAGAGTGGAGATACTCAAGCAGAACGACAAAGGATCTATCTTTCACAAGGTACACTTCCTAATCTACAGAAACGAAACGAATATACTACCGAGGTTAGAAATGATCCCTCCTATAAATTTTTAATGATGGTAGCTGCTTTCTCTAAACGTAAATTAGGTTCTGTTCTCCAGATAACGCCGAATAACGCCCGAAATAAAACGACAGTTTGTCAGCTCACGACCTCCGCGATTAGAAGTGACAATGCTCACGGTTGGCTTTTAATGCCAGAAATCTCTGGTATTATTCAACTTTCTCCGGAAATATATGGCCACATCAAAGAAGCAGAACAAATTCTCTCCAGTTTTGGAAATACTCCTTCATTGAAAACCTTAATTGAAGATAGAAATTACCAAACTCTTTTTGCCCGTTTAGTAGCTGTCCGTATGGGATTATCAGACTATCTTTCACATTCGGAAAAAGCAAAAGATAGAATCTTTGTACGATTACATCAAGAGCAAACGATGCTTTTACGAAGGTTGAGATCGGTTAAGATACCATACAATAGAGTAAATTGGTCACAACCAAATCATTAAAAAAAAAAATAATAAAAATTGATCTTTGTTTTATACTAACTGTTGATATACATTTAATGGTAGTGATAACCGTCCTCCTTTAACAAATTTAGGATTGAGTAATTCAAATCCAGGACAAGATTCTTGAATGGAGACTAAATTAGCCATTAATCTTTGAAAGACCTGGTGATTAGAATCAATTGGCGCGGAAATAAACTCGACATCTTGGGAAGGAGTTAAATTTAAAATATCGGCCGGTGACATCTTATCTACAATAGCAGCATCGGAAGAAAAATGAGTTAAACGCATATCAAGAGAGGTAAGACCCGTTAATCCGAGGTTATCCTCCAACATGCGAACAGCAGTACCTTTGATGGAGGGTGGTGTCATAACCTGGGTATTAAATGGGATTTTTCCAGACCAAGAACAGGTCTCTGCAATACGTGTGATATTACTGGGTGACATTTGTTCCCAACTGTAGTACTTGGAAGAGGTACCGAGGGTAGCTGGGTAAAATCTTCTGGTTTTACTCGTTAAGTTGTAACGGCGATAACCACCAAGTGCTGAAGATTTCATTAAAACCTCAGCCGAGCTCTTTTTAACCACATTATTTGTGAAGTGGAGATAAGTCATATCCGTTAAAATGTCATTGGTAGTATCGGAATAAGAGGGAGTACTATTAACCACTGTTGAGACAGATGCTTGACGGAGACGAGTTGATTGTCCTTTACCCTGAGTTTTCCATTGTAACTGGACTTCACCGGCAGTGAGTCCGTCCGATAACCACTTCTCATACATAGCAGAGACATTAGGAGCAGAATCAACTACCAAATGGTGACTAATTTCAGAACTACCGAACTCATCTGCAACAGAAGTTAAGAATTCGCCAACAGAAGAACTATTATTATCAAAATGGACTGCTTTGAGGTCAGCTTGACTTAAAGGGGCTGCCAGTTGAAATACAGAACGACCAGCACCAATATTTGGATGGAACCAGCTCATATCTTCTGGAGACATTTTATAATCTGGATTGACACAAACAACTAATCCCTGCGTTACAAGCTGACCATATTTAAAAGTATTGGCAGCATCAATTGAGAAATTAGCAAAGACCGTCACTTCTTTCACTAAATTAGCCTGTTTTTCAAGGGTGGTCAAAATTGATTGAAGGGCAGAAGATGTTTTGGTATCCAAGTTTTGATTTTTATAGTGTGTTACTTTAATAGACATTTTGTCACAAACTATAGCGTATTATATAGGTTCTTTTTCTTAATGTCGTTAACGAACCTTTGGCCTTTTTTTTGCAGTTTGACCTTTTTTGCAGGGAAGAGTTAGAGATTATAGTAAATTAGTTTCTATAGTTATTTAGTTTATATTATACATATTTTGAAAAAAAAAAAAAAAAAATATTATTTTTAAATATAAGGTACTGTTTCATTCCAAGCTTTATTCCATTGATCCCAACACGAGGAAGGAATCTCAATACGAATAGGCTCCCGACGTTTACAATCAGAATCATAGCAATGTTGATAAACATGTTGTTTCACCGTATCGAATCTAAACCAAATGTGATTGCCTTTATGTTCTCTCTTACTAATCTGACAGACTTTAGAACCACTCTGTACCATGAAATGACCATTTCCTTTTAATTTATATTCATAACGAGAGGTCTCCGCTTCTAAATTGGAGTCAAGCCAGTTTAAAATTGGATCGAATAACAGACAACAGGTAGAAGTAGATTCTTCGAGCGTAGCCTTATAGTTTATATTGGTACTGGCAATCCACTGTCCAGTGTCAGAGATTTGAAATAGGGATGAGGGATGAGAAGACGTGGAGACAGGGGTTGATTCGTCGATCTCATTACAATGCAACACCTCAAGTGTAGGGAGGGGACTTTGGACTAATAATTGTGTCCATGATAAAGGATGTTTTAATCGACGCTCAGAACCGAATTTGGTGGAACCATTCACTCTGAACATTCGATTTTTAGTATACACAGCAGTGTCAATGGCCGAAGAATCTTGACCATTATGTATCATAGTTAAAACCAATCTTCTAACAAAAGCACCGACATGATAGACATTATGTAAATAGAAATTAGTACAAATAATATGATAGGAAACTTTGGTGGAACTACAGGAATCTAACACCTGAAATTGTGGAGCTGCTGTCCGACCATTTGCTTTAAAAAAATATTGAATAGCAACAGAACAATACTTTAATAATGAATCAATATCAACTGGTGATGTTGATTCTACATCCAAAAAAAACCGGGTTGGTCTGTTTTCTTGTAAACATTCATACCAATGCCGATTAATTAAAGAAGAGTAAAGAACAGATAGGGATAGCACAGAATCAACATAAAATTGTTTATTCCCTGCCGAACTTTTATCCTCTGCTATAATAATCTGGTCAGAATCACAGGCATTTAACGCATCTCGCAAAAAGAAAAACTTTGGCATTTTTTTATTGTAAATACAACGGTTTATATTTCAAATAAATATATTATTAGCATATATTCATAGTTCCAAAAAAAAATGTTTACTGCTGCACAATTCAGCAGATTCTTACTATATAATGAGTCAATCTTATCTCAAATAAAATGTCCAAAATCCAACGCGCAACTAACCAACTTCAACTTAAGGAAACTTCAGATGTAGCAATTACTGCACCACAAGAGAATGTCGCAGAAACACCGAAAGAAGCATATACCACACGTGTAATTTTCGAAGCAAATGCCTCGGCAGAACAAATGCAAAACGGCTGCATTGTACAACTCAGAGATGCGTCACACGTTTTTAACGGCTCGGATGCAGAACAAGACGTTTCAAAAGGTATCTTGACTGGTATTACGATTAAAAGTATTTATTCTGATTGCTCGGAACCAGTGACATTTGCTTTGAATCTTTATAACACTTCCGGTCAAGAACCAGCCATTAAAAATAACGAGGGATGGTTACATACGCCAACACAAACCGACTTCGGAATGACGGCCACTTCCAGAGATGACGAAGGATATCGCAATTTACTTGCTGTTATGCCTTTTGAAAAATCTCGTTCCGAACTTAATGTATACCAGCCAAACGAGATTGCAACGGATCGCTACATTCAACAATACGGTAATCTCTCCAGTGAATCCTTATATTCCGGTGTGATTCCTTTCCCCGATGAACAATACTACCTAGTCTCGCAAGACCATGTTGTCTTGAATGTTATCCGTCAAAATTGGGAACAATTGGGCATTAATGTTGATTCTGAAGCCAGATTTGGTGGTAAATATGTACAAGTTCCCACCAAAGTCTTCGACCGTGTCATTTCAGATCTTAAAACTCAAGTCCTGACACGTATGCCATTTACCAATTTGAACGATGTCCGTGCTAAATTCTATTCCAAACCAACCAGTCACTATGCTGCTGAACACGTTGATGGTGTTGATGGTACGTACAAAGTCTGTATTGAATGTGCTTTTAATTATACTTTTCCAGCTACTACACCAGCTGACGTTGTAGTTGAGTAAATAGAACAATTCAAATAAAAAAAAATTAAATATAAAAATAACTTCATTTTTATTGATTATAATTATTTTGCTTATTCGTATATCCAACATGCAATGCCGCCTTTGACCGTGCTAATATAGATAACTATAAGAATAAGAGTAGACCTTCCAAAAACATTAGATATACAATCCAATTGGTGGTGGAGATTTGGTGAAAACTTGAGCATGATTTAAAAATGTTTTCAAGCCGTCCTCTAAATCTTTTAAACAAAGTATATTTGCTGCTTTAGAAGGAAATTGACGACACACAGCGTTCTGTTGCGCATGAAACAATAATTGATTTGAACTACCCCCTGCATGCTTCAGATACTTCGCATTTCTAGTAAAGAAATCACTGACCGACACACGGTCTTTCTTTGCTATTTTCCAACCATTTTGCTTGAGTTGATTGACAAAGATAGATTGAACCAGATCTGCACTGACCGCTTTAAAGCGGTAAACATACCCAAAACGACGCTCAAGACCATCATTACTACCCAGTAGGTTTTTCATGTCCTTTTCATACCCAGCCAGAATAAATAGCACCTGTTTATCTGGGTTTGACATTGCTTCCACAATTTCAGTTATGGCCTCTCTTCCGTACATGTCGTCACCGTCCTTAGCACTAATCAAACTATATGCCTCGTCAATAAATATAACACCACCTTTACAAGACTCAATTAGTTTTTTGGCTTTGGCAACAGAATGACCCTGATACTTACCAATCCAATCTGAACGTTTGGTAATTTTATAACGCTCTTTAGATATAATACCAATAGAGTGCCAGACATCAACTAATAAAGAAGCAAATGTTGTTTTACCACTACCAGGATTACCAAGTAACAAAGTGTGTAAGAAATGACCATTCAATAAATTTAGTTGGGTACGACATTGTTGAACATATAACGGATCTTCGACTTCTTCATCGTCATCCGAAGACGAATCACCACCCAAAGAGTGTGTTAATAATGCCATTAATGCCGTTTTAGCACTATCAATGATTTCTGGATCATAATCGGAATCATCTTCCTCGTCTTCCGTTGAAAAGGTACGCTGTCGTTTCTTTTCCATTTCCTTCTTCTTTTTATTCTCTCTTTTTCTTTTGGAACGTCGTGGTTGCTTCTCGTGTTGAGCGATAAAATACAAGACCATTTTGCAGACAGTTTCTTTAATTTCTTCGTGCCCTACAAACTGACCTAATTTTTTCAATGCTGGTAGAAGTAACGGGAATTCTTTGCTATGATTTTTTAAATATTGACCTAATTGTTCTAGTTTCATATTCGACATAATGGGGCAGTGCTTTCTATATATACACATATAATATAGACATATGTTTCACATATATTTTTTTTTTCGGATGTGTCACTATATTGTTAGGTATAAAGTACGACTTCCTCGAACGATACTATAATGAATGCTGCTATAATGAATGCTGCTATAATGAAAAACAAATATCAAAAACTATTTCCAATTACATTCTTCACCAACTATAATAAATATTCTTCTCCAACCCAAATCCAAAATCAAATCCCTTATCAATCTTTTTTAGAGGTTGGTGATGAAATCACCTCAAAATGGCAGTGGGGCCAATGGTTTATAATCGAATCCTATTTTTCCTAGGGTTGTCGAACAGGCTCCATTTACTCGTAGAGAATATATTTACGGAAACACCAAAACAGAAATTCGATGTTTCCGTAAATATATTCTCTACGAGTAAATGTGGGTGTTTGGAGTTTGTCCAAACAATAAGTATTCAAGATTTTTTTTTGCTAAGTTTTATTATTTTTGAATTATTCTATAAGAATAGTATTGGAATTGGCGGAAGCTCTCTATTAGTATTACCAACAATATTTCCTATCCAACAACTCAATAATTCACTTAGACTTAGACCAATATGAACTATAATTAGAAATAATAATATAAAAAACCATAATCTCATTTTTTTTGGATATATTCTATATTTAAATACTTTAAAAATCTGCATCTAAACTTTAAAAATCTGCATCTAAACTGAAGCTTCGCTCTTCGACAGTACCTAAACTTGCCATCACGTATTCGCTCACTTTTTTTTCGAAGAAATTACTTTTAGCATCAATTGAAATCATATCCATAAATACCAGTGGTTGCGATACACCTTTAAATAAGGGTTGGTAATTACCATCCAACATCGATAGTAATCGATTACCACAATGTTTCACATATTCGCCCATTTGAATCGCATTGATACCGGTTAATGATTTGGGTAGGGCTGCCTCAACAAAAGCAATTTCGAGATCAACTGCTTCTAACATAATACCATGTATCTTTTCTTCTGGTAATGGTGGTAACATGTTTAACATTTCAATCCCGAACTTTGCATGTAATCCTTCATCTCTTTGAATTAATTCATTTGAAAATGTTAACCCTTTACATTTTTTTTGTGTTCTTAACCAGTAGAGACTGGCAAAGGAGGCTGAAAATAAGACTCCTTCAAAAATACAAAAGGCCCAGAGACGTTCTGCGAATGGAAGACTCGGATCCATATATTTTTGAGCAAAATCTGCTTTTGCTTTAGTTGTTGGTTCCTTTTCCACTGCATTAAATAACGATTGCTTATGCGCAGGAGCAAATTTATGCAATGCAGTGGAATAAGTCTCCGCATGAATCGTTTCTATAAACGCCTGTAATGTGTAAAAAGAGCGTGCTTCAGCAACTGTTACTTCTGCCATAAACTGTCCCATTAGATTCTCAACAACTAAACTATCGGATGATGCAAAAAAAGCCAGAATATGTAATAAAAAATCCTGTTCAGATTGTTCCAATGTAGACCAGTCGTCCAAGTCTTCACTCCAATCAATCTCTTCAGTCGTCCATAAAACAGCCTGATGCTCTTTAAAAATATCCCAAAGATTTGGATGTTGAATAGGATGTAAAACTAATCGTTTCTGAATAGGATCAGTGAAAAAATCGTCAGTTCTGGTCATCGCCATTTTTGGAATAGTTCGTCAAAGATGGCTATATATAGATGATTTTGATAATAAAATATGGACGAATTATTATGTGTCAAATCCGACTGGGAAACAGGATTGATGCTTGCGATTATTGGTTTAATTATGACGTGTAGCGGCTGTGTCTCCGTTTTATGTGTCAAACCGTTACTTAGTCCAAAAGGATAACAGCAACTATTCTTTCTGACGATTCTGACGATATGCCACCATATAGTGTCGTTGACAGAGATTCCGGGCAAATGAGATCCGGTTACATTGTAAACAAGTCGTCGAAGTATAACATTTAAAACACTGTCCGATATATGCCACTTTTTCACAGCCATTCGTCGTACATAGTGTTGGGGGTGGTAGTTCTTTACGACGATAATGATAAAGACATGCTTGTTTACAGAAACTGGGTCGTTGACACAGAGGGACATTGCAACGGACAGACCATCCGCGGAAGCATCCCCTGCACAAAGTCAGGCAAAAGACCGGTCGATTGCAATTGTGCATTGTGCAGTTATGCCAGTTATTTTCCATCTTGATTTGGGTTGACTAGGTTATATAGTAATCAATATATACACAAAAAAGAATGGATTAATAGTAGTATATAAATGAGAGATGCTCTAATCAAAAATGGAAAGACATACAAGTTATGGATTATGGATAGCTATTATTTATTTAGAAATTGTCACTAGTACAATTTTAACGCAACTAAGCGATGATCCATGGACTCGATCTGCACCTCTTTTTGCACTCATGTTTACCCTGTTAACCTTTATGTCTTTTCTGATTGATCAATTTGCAAACTTTCGAACTATTATGCTTACTGGTTCATACAGTGTCCTTATTTCTGTTCTTCTTGTCTGTGAAAATTTTTCTCTGATAAATAGTACATTTGTCAATTACGGTGTTGCAGTTAGTGCTATTTTGGCCTCATTCTTTTGGTGCGTGTCGAGTCATCAGCTGACTAAAACAGACCCAGCTTGGCATTGGTATGTTTTCTCCTGTGTTTTTATGCTTAGTCTCTGTGCAGCATTTAATAACAAGACAGAAACAGCGCGTAATATATATATTATAAATATTATATTATTAGCGATTCTTCAGATTTGCTATTTCTGGAATGTCATTCAAACACAAGTACCGGGACGACGACGTTGTAGGCACTTAATACGGGTAGCATTGGTTAGTCTTATAGCATTCATTTTATTGATTGCGAGTGTATTACAACAGTCTTCGATTGTCTCTGTTCTGGTCTGGGAACAACTGATTTTAGTTTTAGAAGTTATTATTGGATTTATTCTGCTTCTTGATTTTTGTATAACAGATCCTATAAACTATTCGACAATCGAGGCAACCGATGCAACCGATCCTTGATACCATTGCTTTTGCTTTACTCTTTGTAGTTGTCTTCCTATTTGTACATATTCTGTTCAAGAACATACACCAAGTTCTTTTATGGACGTGTAAAATAGGAATAACTACCTATATTTGTTTCTGTTTTTATGTTGGCTATCAATTACATCAGTTACCGCAGTGGGAGCAACAAATGTACGACTCCTTTCAAAATTTAGCTAATATGACACAGTTTTTTAGTAGATCTACCGAACTTTGACTTTAGATAAATGATTATTACTGAAATAACCATTCGGCAGAAAAAGAAATAAATCTTTTTCTGTATGCAATGCTTCAATATAGAAAATTCCATTTGTAATAACTTTATATTGAGCATCGTCAACCAGAATAATATCACCGGCTTCTATCATACCGCTGAAATAATAATTGCAACCAGAGAGCAGAGAGACAATATAGGGTTGTAAAGCATAACCGATTCCCAATCCAAAGCCTTGTAATAAAGAGACCATCACCGTTTCCCCAGCAATGTGAGCCAATAAGAAAAGAAAGACAAAACTGAGTAGTAAAAAGATTATCGATTGGCCTACCCATAACGAATAGCGAAAATAATGCTGAGTGACTTTACCAATAGATAATATTATTGGTGAAGCGACTAAAATAACACCAAAACAAAGGACAAGGTCATCCACGGATGACCACGCTTTATTAAGTATATGTGTAAATGGTAAATCAGAATCACCGAGAATAGACATAATATAAACGAAAACCTATATCTTTTATATTCTTTTTTTTTATAATTATGGCAGAGCCCATACTATTATTTTCCCACATTGATCAGAGGAGAGCTGGAGTAAATCGGTAGTAACATTTGCAAGAACCGATGTTTGTAGATAATAGTCTTTTTTACCACCCAACTCACACACAACTAGCTGGGGATGAATTAGACAGTCCAAATTCCATTGATAACCAATGGTTTGATTACAATAATGTAGGATTGCAGACATTACCGGCACCTCAGTCAGAGCCATGTCCATCACAGTCATAATTTCAAAATAGTAATTCCAGATTAGGATTACCATCGTAAATAACATAAACATTACTACTAATAATATTGAGACACGCGTACAAAATTGTCTATTTGTATTCTCACACATTTTTGCCATGTTTTTATATTAAGTCAGTAGTTTTTATAGTAATTACCATCAAAATTTTCCTGTTTCTGCGATTTTCCTGTTTCTGCGATTTTCCTGTTTCTGTGATTTTCCTGTTTCTGCGATTTTCCTGTTTCTGCGATTACGAAAAAACAGTTTTTCGGTATTATTTATTACGACCAAAGTTAAGATATATGAACGAAAGATCGACAAACGAAGGATCAAGATTCAGACAATTGGTACAAAAAGCAATGGATCAAAAAATGGAGATAGCGAATATGAAAACGTGTACTATACTTAATAAAGCAAAAATTGAGCAACAATCTATCAAGATTATGGAATTGAACAAAAAGGTACACACATTGGAAGCAAAAATAATTACATTGGAAGCAAAAATAATTACATTGAGACAGCAGAAGAGAAAATATGTTCAACTTAACATGGCACTGGTCAATGACAAAAATCAAACGACTGAGGAAATCAAACGCTTAAAAGGTGAAATAAGTCGACTGAAAAACACAATTGATGAATTAGTAATGAAATTTATATATAAACCCCAGATAACAGAGAGGTTGGCTGCCCTGCGACAAGAGAATGAATACAAAAAGAATTATAATTTAATTTTTTGAC